>Ga0182004_10000224_pt1 | contig 29808 bp, 16 predicted proteins | sample Sormic07211540_1_FD_120479 | JGI IMG/M metagenome (GOLD analysis project Ga0182004, IMG submission 120479) | Endophyte microbial communities from Sorghum bicolor roots, Mead, Nebraska, USA - 072115-40_1 MetaG | ecosystem: Host-associated > Plants > Roots > Unclassified | place: USA: Nebraska...
CATGGAGCATTAAATATAGATGAAAACAAAAACTATTTGCACAGTTCATCTGTAAACCGCGAGATGAATCTTTTGAGTCTAGTTACTCTATAATTGGACAATGTTTGTCAAATAAAAACGAAAATGCTACAGTGCCGTTGTTCACATTTTTTGCGAACTTAACAAGGCCTCATTCAGACGTCGTGATCTGTTTCAGACGACTCTCCTTGGATCAGATGGCGGATGTCTCTCTCTCGCTTCAGAACGGGCTACGGCCGGCGGCACGGCTGATCATTTTTCCTGGGTCGGTCCGGGTGAAATGAACCTGCTCTGAGTCTGTCCTGACACCAACTCCAACCATCAAATTGCAACGAGGCGACGAAAAGAAAAATGCCAGGAGAAACCATTCAAGGCGTCATTTTCGACCTGAGAAAAATAGATAAACAAGACTTTTCGTAGCACTAAATCATCACGTGCTCTGCTGACCGACCTGATCATCCAAAATTCAGAGGATAAACAATACGGGTCATGGTTATAGGGATGCGTGGGTCCCAAGCCCGCGCACGTCTGCACGAGTAAACTTGGAGCTGCACAAGTTGCAAAGCGTTTCCATCTTCCGGGCAGTTTCCTCGCGACGGAGACCGCGGTTCAATGGGACCTGATCATCCTGACAGTGACAGCTCCAATTGGCCGCTGCCAGTTTATGTTCTTGGGCCTTGTTTAGTTCCAAAATATTTTACAAAATCGACACTGTAGTTTTTTTCGTTTGTATTTGACAAATATTGTACAATCATATACTAACTAGGCTCAAAAGATTCGTCTCGTCAATTTCGACCAAACTGTGTAATTAGTTTTTATTTTTGTCTATATTTAGTACTTCATACATATGTCTAAAGATTCGATGTGACGGGAAATCTGAAAAATTTTGCAAAATTTTTTGAAACTAAACAAGGCCTTGACATATTCCAGATTTCCTGTCCTTGTGACGCATCGCAACGGCGATGGATAGCGATGCGACGATAGTGGTTTACGCTTAAACACTTGCTACGGGAGGGCATCACGTGGGTAACCTATAGCAACACACCGACCGTCTCCAACAAAGTCTTCTCTAACAACAAGACCTAAAAGACAACAATCTCTGCAAATAGGTCTCGAGGAGAGAGGATACCCAAATTTTATACCTCTCCTGCTCCTGATAGCCAAAATGGATCTGTATGGGTACTCTGTTGGAGGCTATTTTGGATTTGGGTTTGGCCTTCGACCAGAGCAACTCGGGTGTTTTATTGAGCCATCAAACCCATTCTTGGGTTTTCATCCAACGCATAAGTTTTCGGCTGCGTGGATAGAAATCTGAATGAGCTATGGTGTGTCCTACAGACTAGTTAAAATACTCCCACAAGCGCCGAGTAAATCTCCGCGTTGATATCATTTGTCTTTCAATACAATCGAGATGTATCTAGTCGTTAGATTCTTTCCCCTTTTTTTATGGCTCGTCGCCCACAACCGATCTTAGGCCTTGTTAGTTAACACTTTCGTTTTTATTTGATAAACATTGTCTAAATATAAAGTAACTAGTCTTAAAAGATTCATCTCATGATTTATAGACAAACGGTGTAATTAATTTTTTGTTTTTATCTATATTTAATGTTTCATGCATGTGCCGCAAGATTCGATGCGACAAAGAATCTTGAAAAGTTTTTGATTTTTAGATGAAACTAAACAAGACCTTAGAGCTTTGTATCATGTGTACGGTGTGACTTATCATAATTATGATCCTGCCTAAACCTATAGATATTCTCCTCTACTACCTATATACGCATGGCGTACACATCCATTCCGTGTTTATTCTAAACGGTTCCCCAACAATAATACTGTGTTCTGCATGATAGTTGCAGATATTAAACAACCGGACAAGTCAGAGATGCTACAGATATATCAAAACAAAAACTGTCTAATGAATTATATCAAGGATAAATTGAGTCTCTTAGTTTTACCTCAGTTGGACCAAGCATATTGAAGTTGTCTTCTTTTAACTATAAATAATTCAATCATCTCTATACTACTCAAAATATTATTTTTCTATATAGATTTACCATTCTACTCTTAATTACGTAAAAAATTTCAAAAATATAATTATCACACCTTTTCTTCATGTGTTGATCCTAGCAATTTTAGTACCCCGTGCCTTTCTCCATTTGGTTCCTTTTGGTGTGCCTCCCCATGTCTCTCCAATTGGTGCCTTTTGGTTTCTCTCTACCCATCGGATCACTCCTCGTGAGCCATGCATTTTCCAGCAACTATAGTAAAAATTCTCTAAATATATATATATGTACATATGATAAACATTGTGAACTCGTATATTTTTTATTTCTAATGAATATGATCGTATATGTTCCATCTTTAAGAGACCTGTTACACCTAGACCACCTTGATCTTTGAGGCGACAAGGAATATCCCACTTGGCAAAGTGGTATTTTGCTTCTTATTATTACCTTGCCAAAAGAATCTTCATCAATAGAAATCAATTCTCTTTATAATACCTTATGGGATTTCGAAGGAGGACATTATAAATACAATTAGATTACTAAGGATTGAATCTAATAAAACTCAGGTACCTGAGACATGCTAAGGTATTAGTTTTGAGATGATTAGACCTAATGGTTCCAGAGCCTAATGGGTGCAGCTGTAGGTATGCATTCTTGCTTGTTAAACTTTGCAAGTAACAGTACTTCTAGTCTATGTGAGTAACCTGTTATTGCCTCCATGACCAAGCCCCCTTGCATCACCACCACCACTCCCTTCCTTCTCCCAATGTGAGGGCCTCGTCGGCACAATGGAGGAGCAAAACCCTCTGTCATTCGGTCTAATCATAGTAGCTAGTAGGTAAGTTAAGATTTAGATTAAATGAATTCTGCCATATGGGCTACGAGGTGGTATCCTTAGGGCCTGTTTGGTTTCTCTTGCTAAATTTTAGCTAGCTAAAATTATTTTAGCTACTCTTAGGTGACTAATGTAACTAAACTATTTTAGCTCATTTTAGTCAATGTGTTTGGAACTTTAGCTACTAAATAACTAAAGTTTAACTAGCTAAAATTTAGCAAGGGGAACCAAACAGGGCCTTAGTCTTTTTTTTAAGGATGGTATCCCTTAGTCAATAGCCCATTGCTTGGAATCAAGTTATAAGCCCAACTTTCTTAATGAAAGCGGCCCATGAATAATAAGGCCCATAAAAAGGCACGTCCAGGAAAACGGTAGAAGCATATGGGCAACAAGGTCTTTTCCCTCCACTCCCGGCCTCCTCCCTCCACTCCCGGCGACCTCGCCGCCGCCGTGGCCATGGACCGGTGGACCGGCGTCCTCCACGTCCCACTTTCCCGAGGCGGACCCCTCTTCCGCGTCGCCGCCTCACTCCTCCTCTCGCCCGCCAAAACGCTCGCCGTAAGGCCAAAACTTTCCCTTTCCTCTTCCGAGTTCAGACACTGGCCTTCTGCCTGCCTCGCCTACAGAGCCTGAACTCTCTGATGGCAGCAGGTTCCACGGGTCAACGCGATCCTTTTCACGGGCGACCGCGTCCGCGGCACCGGCGATCCGGCGATCGAACGGCTCTCGGACGCCGCCCACCTGGCTGGGGTCCTCGCTGCGAAGCTCCCTGTGGAGACCAATGCGTGGGTGGTCGACGCCGCATGCTTTGCTGGGTCATTTGCGGTGTACCGGGAACTTGTTCCGACCGTGGACGGCGCCGGAGACCCCAAGGGGTATGACCCCACTGGCCTTCCGGCCGCTGCCGGTGTTGCCAACATCCTTGCACACAGCATCGGTGAGGTATAATGTTTAGTGAATTCCGCAGATACGAATTGTTAGCACAAATCATCTTTAGTCAGCTGCAAAGATCATCGGATTGCTGCATAGTTTGGCTTCAGGGTTCCTATTTCTGTGCCATTCTCCCTTCAAGAAGTTTCTACTAACATGCAATGCAAATGCAATCAAAGATACTTTTCCCACTGCTTGTAGCTGTAGAGCTGTAGTGGATTCTGTTGTGTGGTTAGATTTTCCAACGCAGGAACTGTGGGGAAAATGGTATTTTTGCTACTTTAAGTAATTAGCACTCCTGAATTAATTTGTATTGAATATCTTGGATTTTTCTATTGGGATAAAGAGGTCCGTTTTAGTAACTGGACGACAAAGACAAACTAGTTTGTTTCCTTCTTTGTTCTAAGAATGTTGACTGAGCCTCACTCATTTGGTTCACGTTTGATGACATTAGCAAATGTTCCTCTAATTTTCCTTGCTGAAATAATGCTTAGGTACTTATGACATAATGCTCCAGTTAATTTTTGCAATAGACTGTTGGCTGATAAATTCAACCATTTGCATCAGTAATGGAAAAAACCTGCTGACTGGTGTAATATTACTAGAGTGCACAAACTAGATCCTTGCTTTCTTTAACTCGAAGGTTATTTCTTAATCTACATTTTTTTTGCATACTGGGACATTTGGAAGACCCCATCATTTTAATATTTCCGTGCTGTTATTATGTTGACATATTGTGTTCATACGGTTTTTATTTTTTCTAATGTTTCTGACCTAAACTGAAGCATCCCAGTTGTTTTTTCTTCCTGAAGTAATCCTAGGCCTTGTTTAGTTCCCATCGAAATCCAAAAAGTTTTCAAGATTCCCCGTCACATCAAATTTTGCGGCACATGCATGAAGCACTAAATATAGATAAAAACAAAAACTAATTACACAGTTTACCTGTAAATCACGAGATGAATCTTTTGAGCCTAGTTAGTCTATGATTGAATAATATTTGTCAAATAAAAACAAAAATGCTACAGTACCGAAATCCGAAATCTTTTCGGAACTAAACAAGGCCTAGCTGTATATTCCTTTTTAGATGACCCTGTTTGATTTTTCATTCCGTACCTTTCTTGTAGTCATGCCATCATGGTAGACTTCATACTATAAAATCCTGGGCTTTGCCATCCTCCTCTTTAACCTTTTCGCCACATATTATGTGATTAACAGATACAAAATCGGTTCTTGGGGTTCTCAGCAAAGGATTCGGCAGCCAATCAGCATCCTTCAGAATCATTATCATCCTACTCTCCTCCTAGGACTATCATCCTTGGCTTCAGCAAGGGTGGAGTTGTTGTCAACCAACTTGTGACAGAACTTTCTCGTTGGGCATCAGAGTCAATGAAAAACACAGTTGATATTTCAAGACCAAACCCATCGCATTTGACCGAGAATCTCTTGGTTCCTACTTCAAATAGTGATGTGTTATCAAGTATTTCTGAATTCCACTATGTGGATGTTGGCCTCAACTGTGCTGGAGCATACATAACTGAACATGCAGTGATCAAGAGGATATGCGATTATGTTGTACATGCTGATAAGAACCTCCGCTTTGTCCTTCATGGTACTCCAAGGCAGTGGTCTGATCCGAACCGAACATGGATCCGGAAGGAGAAAGACATAATGCTCCAGGTACTTCGAGATGAGGCTCAGAGGAGTGAGCGAAGACTTGTGTCATCTGAGAAGGTGTATTTTGAGGGTAGACCTCGCAGCCTGCTGATGCATTTTGAGATTTTGGAAGCAATGGATATAAGCTGATACTCAATACGTACAGGTTTTAGCCTTGTATTTTATCCAAACATTTGCTACAGATAATGTAATGTGAATATACTTCAGGGGTCTTAGATGCTTTTCTTCATGCTGAATTCAAGGTAGTGACATTCTGTTATTTGTCTTTTACAAGGTAGTGGATTCTGTGCTGTGGTTAGATTTCCTAATGCAGGAACTGTGGGGGAAATGGTATTTTTTCTACTTTTAAGTAATTAACGTGCTATTCAAAGCTTTAAGCTGCTATTGTAACACTCCTGAACTAATCTGTATTGAATATACCTTGGATTTTCTATTGGGATAACATGGTGCCACTTTAATAACTGGATGACAAACTAGTTTGTTTCCTTCTTTGTTCTAAGAATATTGACTGAGCCTCACTCATTTGGTTCACATTTGATGACATTAGCAAATGTTCCTCTAATTTTCCTTGCTGAGATAATGCTTAGGTACTGATGACATAATGCTCCAGTTAATTTGTGTAATACACTGTTGCTTGATAAATTCAACCATTGGCGTTGGTAATGGACAAAACCTGCTGACCGGTGTAATATTACTAGAGTGCTCAAACTAGATTCTTGCTTTCTTTAACTCGAAAGTTATTTCTTATCAACATTTTTTTTTTTTGCATACTGGGACATTTAGAAGATCCCATCATTTCAATATTTTCCATGCTGTTATTTTTTCGAAAGGCTGAATTTTCATTCCATGCTGTTATTATGTTGACATATTGTGTTTATACGGTTTTGAATTTTTCTAATGTTTCTGACCTATACTGAAGCATCCCAGTCCCAGCTGTATTTGTTTTCTGAAGTAATCCTTGCTGTATATTCTTTTTTAGGTAAACCTGTTTGAATTTTCATTCAGTAACTTTCTTGTAACCATGCCATCATGGTAAACTTCATACTATAAAACTCTGTGCTTTTTCATCCTCTTTAATCTTTTCCCCACATATTATGTGATTAACAGATACAAAATTTGTTCTTGGAGTTCTCAGCAAAGGATTTGGCTGTCAGTCAGCATTCTTCAGCATCGTTGTCATCCTACTCTCCTCCTAGGACTATCATCCTTGGCTTCAGCAAAGGTGGAGTTGTTGTCAACCAACTTGTGACAGAACTTTCTCGTTGGGCATCAGGATCAGTGAAAAACACGGTTCATGTCTTGAGACCAAATCCATCGCATTTGACCCTGAATCTCTTGGTTCCTACTTCAAGTAGTGATGTGTTATCAAGTATTTCTGAATTCCACTATGTGGATGTTGGCCTCAACTGTGCTGGAGCATACATAACTGACCATGCAGTGATCAAGAGGATATGGATTATGTTGTACATGCTGGTAAGAACCTCTGCTTTGTCCTTCATGGTACTCCAAGGCAGTGGTCTGATCCGAACCGCTCATGGATCTGGAATGAGAAAGACATAATGTTCCAGGTGCTTCGAGATGAGGCTCAGAGGAGTGAGCGAAGACTTGTGTAATCTGAAAAGTTGTATTTTGAGGGTAAACCTAGCAGCCTGCTGATGCATTTTGAGATTTTGGAAGCGATGGATATAAGCTGATACTCGATCCGTAAAGCTTGTAGCCTTGTATTTTCTCCAGAGCATTTGCTACAGATAATACAATGTGAATATACTTCAGGAGTCTTAGATGCTACTTTCCTTCATGCTGAATTCAAGTTAGTGCCATTCCGTTAGTTGTCTTTTCCAAGATAGTGCAAGAGAAGTCATAGTTGACGATCAAAAACAGTTGAATACCTCAAATTGAAATGATCTTATAGGAATACTTATGTGAGGTTCTTTGTCTGAAGATATTTTTGTTTTACTTTGGAGATAAGCGTCTTTTTTCTTCTTACTTTTCTTGCTGTGCTTATGAAAAGATTTGGCGCAGACTCTCCATTACGATTTCTGCTCAAGGCTGTCAGGATAATATGTTCTGTTTTGCTGATGCATGACTTGCCGGCCTGCCATTTTCATTCTGCCATGCGGTCGGCGGCGGATTGTCTTTTGTTATTCAGCTGTGAACAAGTCTCCGGAATTCAGCAAAACGACCAGCGCCCTGGGTATCTGCTGGCTGCAACCTAGTTGTCGGATCGGAATCGGATATAGCAGCACGACCACGGGGCCGAGCAGTGACGTTTTCCCGCAACTGAATCCTGATTGGATGGACGCGCTTAGTTATTTTTATTCAGTTACTGTTGGTCTGTTGCGATATGCAAAGGAATGTTGAGCAATTCTTCGTCAAACAGAAGGGATCTCATCTCATGGTCCACGGGACGCATAAAGATGAAGCCGTAGGTGTAGGATAATGCCAGTAGTGGTTCTGTTAGTAAAGTGGCTAGTGTCATAAAAAAATTTCGATGGTGATTCCAGCTGCATTCTTCTCACTGTTCTTGTCTCACTCCCCGGAGAAGAGGCTTGAACCAGTCAAACGACAGTGTTTGCTGTTTGATTCAAACAAGTTGCCAGATAGTTTTAGCATGAGGCCTTTCAATCGTACCCGTAGACGAATCGGGTTGGTGCCCCTGTGATCTCTCGTATCTTTATACTGGACGTCCAAATCCGATCCTGCAGTTCCAGACAAAGGCAAATCTATTTTTTATTCTTTTTGGAAACATGAGAACTGAGAAGAGTTCTATACTGCATCGGCAACAATTTGCAAACGTGTAAGACGGTCGCGACCGGATCACGGAGCTTAATTGGACGCATGCGATCAGTTGGTTGCTGCTGGTCATGCTCTTGGACTGACGCGCGCGCTGTCCGAGCTAGCTAGCTGCGCTTCGTTTTGGCCCTGACGAATGCTGTGCTCGGAGTCGAAGCGATCCGCTGTCTCCTTGCGCGCGCGGCCCCTTCGCTCGCTGCGGGACAAAACACGAGTAAGACCGCACGAACGGATCAAATCAAGCGCAGGGCGCAGGCGGCAGGCCGACGCCGATTTGAGTCCAAAAATACGCTTTTTGAGGAGGCCTGATTGCTTCCGTAAGCGGATCGCGATCGTCCCTTGAGAAGCGGTCAGCTCAGAGCTCAGAGTCTCACTCTCTTTGTTTATTACCACTATCACTCGCAGACACCTGCTGAACGATCTGCATCTTGCATGAATGCATGGTGGTGCCTTACCCAAAACAAAAGGCTGCAGGTGTTTGGGTCTGAGAAGCAAGTCAGCCTGCAGAGGCTGTGCTTCCGTCTAGAAAGAATATAATGAAAGATACGTACGTGTAGCTTGCTTGGGTGGTGAGAGTTGGGAGCTCAGAGCTGGGAGGAGCCGTCAGGGACTCAGATTCCTGCATAGGTTTGAGCTACGAATCAGAACGCGGACGCGATAGATTTATGCGTTCAAAGCAATGCTGCCGTTTTCTAATCATTGCGATCAACTTGGCAGAGTGACAGGTACACACACACACGGGGGTGTTTTCCTGAAACATGCAGGTATTTAGCTAAGCAGTGATATATATGTCCCGGCCCCTGAGCATTAAGCAAAGCATCGTCGGATTATTCAAGCTGATCCATCCGCTCGTTACTACCCAGGAGAAGGCAATGTGACAGGGGGCGATGTGGATGCTGCTCTCTTCTCCTAGCAGGCCACGACGTTGGTGATTGGTAGGAGTAAGAGCGTGCAGGGTTCTACTTCATTTACCCTGCATATTCCAATCACCATCCCTGTCTGTCCCTGCCAGTCTATTCGTTCCCCTGCCTAGTGAATGTAACCACTTACATGGCTGTGATAGCCAAGTCTCGTGTAGGGACTAGAGACCCTGTGTTAAACTAATCCAGCTACTAGAAGACCGAAGCGAATAGTACAAAATTCGGTTTCTTACCGGTACGACGATTAAAAATTTGCAAGAAGAAAAGATAACAGCACACATACTACTAGAGCACCTTTGCTAAGCAAACGCGTCGAAGCCTGATCAACCGTGATGTGTTCAGACCTAAAAGGGGTAATGACTAGTCTAATCCGTCTGGACAGCACAGTGTCATGCTTTACAGCCTGAGCCTTGTTTAGTTGTGAATTTTTTTTGGATTCGCTACTGTAGCACTTTCGTTTGTATTTGGCAAATATTGTTCAATTATGTACTAACTAGACTCAAAAGATTCGTCTCGCGATTTACAAGTAAACTATGCAAATAGTTAATTTTTTCATCTACATTTAGTGTTCCATGCATGTGCCGCAAGATTCAATGTGATATAAAATCTTGAAAACTTTTTGGATTTTGGTGCGAACTAAGGCCTTGTTTAGATCTTTTTTTTAAAAAAATTGACACTATAGCATTTTCATTTCTATTTGACAAACATTGTCCAATCATAGAATAACTAGGTTTAAAAGATTTGTCTCGTGATTTACAGGCAAACTATGCAATAAGTTTTTGTTTTTATTTATATTTAATACTTCATGCATGTGCTATAAAATTCAATGTGACGAAGAATTTTTTTTTAAAAAAATAATTTTTGGGGTGAACTAAATAAGACCTAAACAAAGCCCTGATATCCATAAGGAGAGATATTCTCAGAGAAAAAGAGGATAAGGGATGGCTAACGCAAAACCGCGTGGCCACGAGGGCCCGGGGTGCAGTGCACGCGTGCATCCGTGATCCCCCAAACATCAGCAAGCGGACCTGGACGTCCCGTGCGTGCGTGCGTGTCTCGGTGCTCGGCCGGCCGGCACCGGCCCGGATCGCCTTTAAAATTTAGATGAAAACGGTACGGATATTTTCCGACCGTATTCGATACCGAATTCGTTTAGAGGGGTTCGTATCCGAGTTCGAATATTCAACATCCGATACCGTATCCGTATCCAAATACTTAAATCGTATATTTATGATGTCGACATCCAATCATATCTTATCCGACATGATTGACATTTCGAATCCGAATCTCATCCCTTAGGCTAGTACGCTACGCCGCGCAAGCGTCCAACGTAGGAGCAGGATTTGCATGCACTCAGGTCCCTCACCCACCCCGAGCCCGAGAGGTCAGGAAGCGACGAAAACGGGCTGACCTCGCCCGGAGGACGGGGTCCAAAGCGCAAACCCCCCGTCGGTGTTGCGGCGCTTGCTTTGCTTGCTCGGGTCGCGGTGAGGGGTGGTCCGCCGTCCGCGGTCGCGGGTGCGGCCTGCGCTAGTCTGGCGTGGCGCGCGGACGGGACGCGAGCCATCCATCGGGCCATCGGGGTGGGGTGGCTCGTTTGACTTGGTTTTTTCGCCTGCACCCACGTCAGTTTCAGGCTTCTCTCCGGGTCCGGGGTAGCGGGGCCTCGTGCATTTCGCTCACTTTCCACAAAGGGTGGCACGGGACGCATGGAGATCGAAGCACATTGGAATTAAAATATGGAATGGTTTCATTCTAAGGGGGGGGGCGGGGTATTTACTTTCAAATTTTTTTGCAAAATAGGAATAATAGCGCTTTCGTTTGTATTTGACAAATATTGTCCAATTATAGACTAACTAGGCTCAAAAGATTCGTCTCGTCAATTCCGACCAAACTGTGCAATTAATTTTTATTTTCATCTATATTTAATACTCCATACATACATCTAAAGATTCGATATGACGAGAAATCTGAAAAATTTTGCAAAATTTTTGAAGAACTAAACAAGGCCCTAGTCTGGCAGAGAAAAGGCGTTTGCACGTGGTGACACGTGTCAAGTTTCAGTGCATGCGTGTGTACAAGCGGAGGTGCCGCCGTGCAAGGGCTGCGCGCTCAACATGTGGAGAAGCGATTAGCAGCCGACAAGCTAGCAGGCAGCGCTTTTTGCCACCGGGTGGTGTCGCTGTACCGGGCAGCTGTTTGGTAACGACGACGCACCCTATAGCTATCCGTGTCAGGTCCCATCTCCCATGAGCCCGTGACGGGTACGCCCGCGATCGAGCCGGACCTGCGCCGGCCGGCCGGCCGGGTTGTTGTGTGCGGCACCGTCTCATTTATCGTGGGCTAGCACCACTCATCGATCGATCAGGCTCTCCGGCCCCCGTCACGTCGTCGTCTGCTGCAGATAAACAACGATGGGATATGCATGGGAACGTAAACGGAGAAGATCCCGCGTCCATGTTCTATGTACTCCAGGTTCGTTCAGAACGCCGTACACCCAACTCGCGTAATCTCGCACGCGTACATGCATGCATGCATGCTCTAGCACATATCGAATAATGTGGTGTACTCGTGTACTGATGCGCGTACAGACCAGGAAAACCTTAGCTTCCACAAGCAAAAAATCAAAAACTTGCCAAACTTCATGTACCTGACCAGCGTTATCAGAACCTACTCTACTGATGAATATCTATCGATCGTTTGATTGAGCAGACGCAGAGATCGTTTTATTTCTCAGCGTGTGCCGCGTCTCATCACCGGCCGTATCTTTCTGTCACACAGTTACACGACTACATACACGAGTTAATGTGCACATCCAGTCGGCCATCCATCAACACCGGCAGACCGATCGATCGCTCGCCATCAGCCTTAACTGTAGCCTACAGGTGCTGCTGTTCGCGGTGGAGCCGCTCGTGCCAAGGTCAAAACGAGACGAGAGCAAGGGCCGGCAGCTCCATCGGTCGACTTGCCCAGACAGCGGCAGCGCCAGGGCAGCTACTTGCCGGACCACAGGCCAGGTCCGCTGGATCTGCGTTGCGTCGGAGTGGCCACGGGTCAGGCTCCTCGCCACCTTTGACCTTTCATCCCCTTCCCTTCCCTTCCCTGCGAAACTATACGTTACCACTCTTGAGAGTCTTGACTTGCCCCTGTTAGGAACTCACCTATATATAGTTTTGAATAGAGAAAGTGGTACCACGTAAAGCACGGATTGCTATTTTTTTCATTATACAACATTTATAGTTTTCTTTGAATTGTTTTTGTAAATAGTTTTTTTTTTATTTTGTTTAGTTGTATTTGTCACCTCTTTTATTCCATCAAATATACGTATACATCGACGCGAACAACCATATAACCACTGTTGTCTTTATTTCATCTTTTTTTTTTCTCGCTCGTATTTTTGAGTTGCCTCTATCCTTCGTCTTCTTCTAAATTTGAACTCTAAACCACCTTGTACGTTATATTGGGCATTTTTTTTTGCTATAATATTTTTGGTTTCATCACAATTCTATTGAGGCTAGTACGACCTTAAGCAATCCCTCGCCGCCTTTGTCGTCAACATCCATCACGTCTCAAGCCTTGCCAAAGAAATTATGGATGAGCCATCATTGATGGTTTGTTGATCTCATACCCTGTGACCCATGTACTTTGCTGCACTGATGTCAATCATGACATGGTTATATTTGTATCCACTTATTACTATTTTTTTTATTGATTTTGATATAATGCTTGTTTTCACTCGCTCGACTTCATGTGAAAAAAATATGATTTTTATATAATGGAGAAATGAGAGGGAAAGAGAGATGGAAAGAACACAGAGAGAGAGGCTGACATATGGGCCCATTGCCAGATCTGCAAAACCAGCTTTGAAATGGTTTTAGTATTCGAGTTGATGGGTTTTTAGACTCAACAATAATTTTAATAAAGCACTCAGATGGACTTCATCTTATATAAATATTAACCAGGTATGCCATTATTATTATTTTGTTTTTAATGGTACAGGTATTTCGTTGAGTGTTCCATGCATATTGTATGTACATTAATATACATGACCAAGGTACTCAAACATTAAGTCATTTGCCGATTTACTTTTGTATATAGATAGTTAAATCGTTTACCTGTTTGTACAATTACAGGAGCAAAATACTCATTATTGAGTTTTAACTTTTAAGACGACTGCTGATGTGTGGAACAGTGATGTCGTGACAGATAACCCTCACTTCCCCATTTTTAGGCCTTGTTTGAATGTTGTCGGATTTATCTCAATCCACGTGTATTAGAGTAGATTAGAGTGAAATTTAATTCAAGTTCTACTCCAACTCATCCCAACATATTTGGACTGATGCGAATCCGACCACCTCCAAATAAGGCCCTTAGTTGGTTCGTTACACGAGACCGGTAAGCAATTACCGGATTCCTCACAGCGGGTCCATGCGTGTCGTCAATAAATTATACAGAACACGTAATATTCCCCATCTTCCAATCTCCTTTAATTGCTAAACCTGGAAATCTGATTAAGAAAAAAAAAGTTCTCCCCTCGCGCCTATATAAGTTCGCCGGCCCAGCTCAAGTGCTCAACCTCTCTCCACCGCAGTTAGCAGTCGCGCACGCATCCAAACTCCTGAGTCCCTCTTCGACCGACCTCCACTTCAGCTCCACACACACCGGAACCATGGATTTCAGCGGTGAAATCGACGACTTCTCCCTGCAGCTCATCCGCGAGCAGCTTCTCGGCGGCGAGGCTTGCCTCCCCGTCGTCCCTAACGCCGCGGCGTACTCTGGCTTGTCAGTTCATCCCACGCAGGCGGCGTTCCACCAGCACGCTGCGGCGTTCTTGCCGCAGCATCAGCAACAGCAGGTCGCGTACGTCGACTTGACGAACGAGTACGCCGCGGATGCTGCCACTGCCGCCTCGCACGGCGAGGCGGCGGCCTTCCGGGCGGAGCCGGTGATGATCCGGTTCGGGGGCGAGCCTTCGCCGGTGTCGGACCCTAGCCGGAGACCGATGCTCACCATCTCTCTGCCTCCGACCTCGCACGCCTGGGGCCCGGCGGGCGCCGTGGAGGTACAGGTACAGGCACAGGCCGCGGCGGCGGCGGCCCTGGTGGACGTGAACGACTTTCGCAAGTACCGCGGCGTGCGGCAGCGGCCGTGGGGCAAGTTCGCGGCGGAGATCCGCGACCCCAAGAAGCGCGGGTCCCGCGTGTGGCTCGGCACCTACGACACCGCCATCGAGGCCGCGCGCGCCTACGACCGCGCGGCGTTCCGCATGCGCGGCGCCAAGGCCATCCTCAACTTCCCCAACGAGGTGGGCTCCCGCGGCGCGGACTTCCTCGCACCGCCACCGCCGCCGCCGCCCGCGCAGGCCGCGGCGACGACGACGTCGTCCCAGAACAAACGGAAGCTGCCGCACGACGCCGAGTCCGAGCCAGCAGCCAACAAGTCCGTCAAGGCTGAGGCGTTCGGATCGCCGGCGTCGTCCCCCGCGACGACGACGACGACAACGACAACGACAACGACCACCGCGGCCTCGACGGTGACGACGTGCTCTCCGTCGTCGGAGGCTACAGGAGCCCACCACGAGGTGTTTCCCATGACGCCGTCGAGCTGGACGTGGGAGCAGCTGGAGGGCGTGTTCGGAAGCCTGTCGCCGCTGTCGCCACACCCGCAGCTCGGCTTCCCGGAGGTCACCGTCAATTAAGCGGTTATCGAGATCGGCCGCTTAATAAGCATCGATAGGTGTAAAGACGTTAATAATTGTTAGCGGTTTTTAGTTATGCACGGCCCTGGCTTTGGACTCATCTTGAGGATTTGGCGTGGCTTTGGAGCTGCATGTGTGTGTACAGAACGAAGGGAGGTGATAGACTATTAGGGTGTATGTGTCGGTGAATTCTGAACTACACACGTGGACATAGATCAACGGCATAGATGTGGAAACATATACATAAACACGGGAGTAATTACATCACAAATGGTAGTACGTGTATAAGGTGTTTGATGTGATTTTGTACATTGCTAAGTAAAGAAAAGAGTGTACATGCATGCTTATTTAATATAGTAGTTACATACTTCGCCATATTTTTGTTGCCTTTTCATTTTCTGCTGCCATATATTTGATCAACGCGTAGATGCACGCAGGAGATCATCAACGTACAGGTACCTAGGTAAATATAAAGAATAATAATAATGAAATGATATTGGGGGATCCGAAAACCTCCGTATGGCCTGCTACTAAAAACGCCAGGCAAGTTCCTCAGCAGTGCAAAACTGCAAATGTTGATGAAACTGTAGCAAGAGATAGGATTATGTTTTTTTTAGCGAAATGATCAAAGTATTTGCCTTTTTTCAAATCAACCCAGCAAGAAGATATACGCTGGGTTTAATTTGGTACTTTGGTCTCGTGGAACTTTGCATGGGTGTTAACAGACGGCAGGTAGCAACTATTTGGTTCTACGAGTACTTTTGAGAACTTATATTTGGTTCTACGCTGGGTCTAGGACCTTGCAGTCATTTTCACCCGTCTGAACACTAGTCCATTACTTACATGATGTTTACGTTAGATGCAAAGCATTTTGACTGACGGCCCGATGCTCATCATATCAGAGCAACCATTATATGTAAGCCTTGTAAATGTTCCTTGTATACATAGAGTACATAACAAATAAAGACTTGTATTAGTAGATAGTAAGTACTGAGTACTATACCGTACCACTGTACCAGGCACAGAACAGAGAAGGTCATGCATCTTGGAAAAACAGCAGATCCATCTGTGTGTTTGCCCAGCTAATAATTAGTTGTCTCAACTTAACTACAAATGACGCATCCTTTTTCCTTTAATCAAGCGTTAGACTGTGATGTATACACTTGAGAAGTTAAGATTAGACTAAGGCGCACGCATGCATGAACGCTGAATGTCAATCGTCAACTGCTGCAAGTACGTTACGCTACGTGGTCTGAGTCTGATCAGAAGAGAATCTGGAGTTGGCAGGCATAAAAACTCTACATGAGTTTACCGCGCCACATGGCTGCTCGCGCAGTGATCAGTTGCTTCGGCGACCGGGATACTACCGTGAATGAAACAATCTACATTGGTAATCTCGTCGGGAACTCCATGGATCAGACTGACGATGGACTGTAAGTACAGTCTCTACATATAAATTATTTGTGTCTTAAACAAGCAATGCCGCCTTTCGTGCATGCATGCGTGATTTGGAGTAAATCAATCATCGCCGCATTTTTAGCATGCAAGCTCAAAATCGCAGAATGGATCAAAGCTAGGACGTGAATGCGTCGACTTTCTGGATGATTTGAAACATCTGCGTTCAACGGAGAGAAACGGCTTCCGTATGTTTGTAGCTCTCGTAAGGAGAAAATGAATGTAGCTAGACTGAGAGTCAGTACCGTTGAGATGGCGAGAAGTCTAAACTAAACTAATGGAGAACAGAGGTCGTCAGTCGTCTACCCTTCTTCGTTCTCCAGTTCTCCTTGTCAAAATTTAAATTGGAAAAATTTTCGGATCTCCCAGTTAATCCATGACGAAGTCTACGTGGTGCTGAAAACCCGTTTAAAATTCCAACATCACGTGTTATACTAAATTGCATTCTGAATAGTAAGACTGATCGCGCCAGATATCTTCCCTAAACTCTAGTACTATACTAGTATACATACTCTAATATAAATGGCAGACTGGCTCTAAATATTATGGAGCACAGCCAAACAGGCTTCACAAAAAAGCCTAGTACATCCCTGTCAGTCTCATAGACGAGGGCAATTCCATTCCATGAATCCATATTCCACGATCGAGAGAAAGCTGTATAGATGCTAGTACCTTTTTTAAAAATAAAAAAAAAAGCATCTGCAAAACGAGCGGGCGTATGCAGCACGTTGGGACCAAGATACGGCCTAGCAGGATGCAGGTGAAAGTGCAAAGCGCTGCCGGCCTTCAATCCCGTGGCAAAAATTAAACGACGTGAAAAAGCCGCAAAAACTTACTAGATGTGAAAACTTTTTAGATTTTGCTACCGTAGCTTTTTTGTTTTCTGTGATAAATATTATCCACTAACTAGGATCAAAAGATTCGTCTCGCGATTTTCAGCTAAACTGTGTAATTAGTTTTTGTTTTCATTTATATTCAATAATTCATACATATGCCGCAAGATTTGATGTGACGGAGAATCTTGAAATTTTTTTTATTTTTGAGGTCAACTAAGGCCTTGTTTAGTTCCGAAAAAGTTTCGGATTTCGCTACTGTAGCACTTTTGTTTTTATTTGACAAATATTGTCCAATCATGAACTAACTAGGATCAAAAGATTTGTCTCGCGATTTACAGACAAACCGTGTAATTAGTTTTTGTTTTCGTCTATATTTAATGCTTCATGCATATGCCGCAAGATTCGATGTGACGGAAAATCTTAAAAAAAATTTGGATTTCGAGGTGAGTAAACAAGGCCTAAACAAGGCCCTAGTCTCGGGTTTTTTACCATTGAAGGAAAGCGCAACGCAAGTGGCGTGAATGGGGGCCGGCCCGGTCGCCGGTCGAGGGTCAAGCTGCGGTTTGTTATGGTCCGTGGCCAACAGGGCTACGACCACCTCCAGCCTCCAGGGTATGTAGTGTAGCAGCACCGAGGCTGGCTGGCTGACGATGTCGCATCGCAGTTAGTTAAAGGGCCACACAGCCACACCAACAACACCACATCGCAGGAGAGGAGAGTGTTGGTTGGCGAGGGTGTGTGTAGGGTAGCAAGGCGATTTCATACAGCCTTTTTGACGGTTTAAAATCTCTGTTTCAGATTAGTTGGATATAGTATTGCTGCAATTGTACTTTGAGCGCTGAAAAGACGGAGCGAGTATACGGTCAGAACCGCTTATAAATACGTAGATTGGTGGATTCAAAGTAAAACTGACTGAATGCCGCAGCAGTTGATTCATGGCGCGCGCTTTGATCCTCTGAATTGGAGCACCTGCCTTTTCCGCGTCAGACAATTCGTGTAGCAAAAATTCACCAGGCCCCCTTTTGTGAGCTGTGACCACAATTTGGACAGGTCAGCTCTCAATCATGTGCAGGAAATCCGTCTGTTATTGTCCAGCAGGTACTATGATTTGATCCAAACAAAGTCAGCCTCTGCTGTGTGCTCCGCCACACAGTCAGAACGCTCCCAGCCTCTATTCGGCAGCCATGCATGCATGTTTCTCCGTTTCAGCTGGACATCGTGAGCGATCTGCTGCAGCTGCAAACCAATGCCACGAGAGGAAGGCTTGATGATCCAGGGGTCAAAAGTGACCAAGGCCAGAGGGAGCTGTAACCGCTAGCTGGCTTATCTATCGCAATGAATGCACGGCCTGCATTCCAATTTCCTTATCCAATCCAGGGCGCTCTTTTCTGTGTGCGAACAACAACTGCGAACTGCCAAAAAGTCAGAAAAACTTGTTGGGCACACTCTCTGAACACGATTGGCAGGCAGTGATGAACGCCGGAGCCACGGCGCCACAGGGTGACTGGCTGACGACGACGATCCGTCGATCGGGACTGCGCGCAGTTAATGAGCCTGGAAACGTGTTACCTCCCTGGGATCTTGTTTCATGCTAATCTCTTTTGGTAGTAGTCTCATTTCTTTCTTTGTCTTGCACGATTATTAACTGCGTTTTCACGAATGATTCAAGGGCTGACTTTTGGTGTCCGACCTGATCGATCGTGGACGCGGTCGGCTGTCAAGGTATGTAGTGTCATGTGGGATCGGAGTGTAAACGGCCGGCCGACGACCATTGTCCATAAAACAGTGCCTGGCTGACTAGTAGTATGTATAGTACTGTAGTATTCCTACTACTAGTAAGGTTCTGACTTAAAACACCTCTGCACGCTTGTGTCTCTTTCGACGTGGACGAAAGCCGTGTTTGCGTTGGTGGCTGGCAGCTTTGTCGAGTTCACGCACCGGATGTAACACCTTGGCCTTGTTTCGTCAATAGGGGCTTGGTTTGTCTACCAACTTGTCACAACTATACGGCTTGTTCCTAATTTTTTTTCTTTGGGTATCATTTTCATTTGTATTTGGTAAATATTATATAATCATAGACTAACTAGGCTAAAAAATTTTATCTCGCGTTTTACAGATAAACTATGTAATTAGTTTTTTTTATCTATATTTAATACTCCATGCATGTGCCGCAAGTTTACGGCTTGACGCATACAATTTCTTACGTAGTAGGAGTATATGTTTGGTTCATGCCCAAAATACGGCGCACTGAACTTTCTTAATCCTATATTCCAATCATTTTCTTGCTAAACTTGTGCCAAATTTACTCACACATATTTTTATGGCTCACACTTTATCTAAGGTTAGCTACGGCAATATGTGATTAGTAACCAAACATGTCATGTATGCACGAGCTTCAAGTTATATACAGTTGTATGGGTATACGTTTTACCTTTTCTTTTGTAGAGTATTCCTTCGTTCTTAAGTCTTCTCAAATATATAAACTTCAGCCACTAATTTAGGAAAACTAACCTGCTCATGCTCCTACACAAACTAGAATCTCATGGGCCATAAGCATTAGAAATTATTGTTTAATACCGATAATAAACAAAAAAATTACTTATCTTTGCACACTCACATCAAATAGATACTATGCATTCTCCATCCAATTGTGATAAATTTATCAATTAGTATATATGTTATTCCATTTGTACATATATAATTTCACTCTATCTACCAACTGGCATCTCCGTATGTTGGTAATTTACGATACATATTTGAGAAAATATTTTTAGGTACAGAAGTAGTAATTTAGATGCATATTTAAGGGTTACTTAGATTATCTATCATAACAGAAGAGAGTGTAATTTAATACAAATTTAGAGGGTTCCTTTACATTATGTTTAATGATCACATAAGTGGATAAACTAGATGTAAATTTAGGGAGTTACTTTAGATTATGTCTCATAATGATATAGTTAGGTTATTTAGATGTGTATATTTAGGAGGTTAATGCATTATTTTTATTCTGACAGAGGTGGGTGGTTTTTTTTTTAGAAAACATGATTGATCCGATGGCTACTATTATCATTGGCAATAAGAGTTTACTAAATTGATAACTAGGTCTTTCTATTTTTTGTGAGAATTTTCATGATTTATTTTCTTCTAGCATATCTAATAAGATTAATGTGGAGCTCCATTTGGAGCCTTCAATTAGTAATAATAAGATCTTGATATTTGCAACAGAAAAACGTATTAGTAGAATTGTCATGATTATACTTTAAATAAAGTCTAACAAAGACAAATCCATAGAGTAGTATTATATATAGACCGTCATGTCGAAAATGTCTAATTACCTATTCGATCTGCTCACCTGGATGCAATTCAGAATTTTGGAGTCTTCGAAGTGAAATCTTGTCATACAGAGAAACCTGTTGGAATTATTATGTGGGTTTGAAAAACTCTCAGGCCACCAGTTCTGCTGGATCATTGCATTCAGAAATCCTCAAAAAAAAAAACGATAGCCACTCCATGAGCCACACACATCCAGCGCTAGGCGACAGAGGGTTACTTACATGAAGTTCCGTGACAGGATCAGCATCTATCTACACACAGCAGCAGCAGCAGCAGCAGCAGCAGCGACGACGACGTTGACGCATGCTCTGAAGTCTGAACCATCAAGTTCAATTCATCGCAAAAGTCAGCCGCTTCGAAGCTCCAAAGTCTTCAGCAGGTAGAACGACACAGCGACGGATCGGACGAGCTAGCTAGAGAGCCGGGGCCGGGGTGTGATGTGAGCTCGATTCCCTGATGCGGATCGGCGGCGCGCGCAGGACATGGATCTCTCACCCACAAGTCAGCAAGCATCCATCAATCCCTTTCCGTCGACGCGCGGGCCGGAGCAGTGCAGTGCACAGCGAGCTTGCGAGGCCATTAATGGCAAGCACAGCAGCACATATCCCTGCGCAGGTCAACCCCGTACACACACGCGCGCTGGAGCGCTAGCTAGGCCGGCCGGTTCCGCTAGCTCGCTTGTGCTCCCGGCGGCAACCTGGCCGGCCGGCGGACGGTGGTGATTGATGATTCACACGGACGCTTTGCCCGTGCGAGACCATTTAAAAAAGAGAAAAACTAGCGGATCAAGGCCAGGCCATCTGGGCACGGTGCGCCGACGCGGGTCGCTAGCTGTAGCTAGGAACCGTGCCGCCGGAGCAACCACAGCCGGAGAGCAGCAGAGCCGCGCAAGTCAGCTGCTGTTCCATCACATGCATGCCGTGCGCCGCGGCGCCCGGCCCGCTCCCGGACAAGGACACCCTTTTTCGGCCTCGTCGGTGCGGCGCGGCGGCTGGCTGAGGACGGGTACACCTGGACACGCGTCGCTCGCGGTCCCCGCGCATACGGCATACGGGGTACTACGCCATACGGAGAGGGTACGCCGCGTGCGCACGCAGATGCAGCGGAAAGGATCGCGTGGCTGTGCTTCCGCCGCCGCGCGCGGTGAAATGCCGAGTGCCGCTACAGGACAGTACGTGCAGGGGGGAAATCCACATGTACATCCACACTGGCCGTGGCCGGTTTCCAGCTGCTAGTACGTGGACCTTGCTGGCAGGTGCATGCCACATTTTTTTCCGAGGGATGCCGTGCCGTTCAAATAGTCGATGAGACGTGTGTCCGTTGTGATAGTGACGACATTACGTACGCGAAAGATGTCAAAACTGCGCCAGACGTGCCCAGGGTGCACAGCCACCACGACTAGCCAGGAGAATGTACTGCTGCAATGCATTCAAGTCGACTGTTATGCACCTATTATATATAATAGGTACATAAACCTAAATAAATCTATAACTAAATATTGCATAATCCAATGAGTATGAAAATTTTACTACAACTCAAGCATAGAATAATTAGCCCACCCTTCATCACAATTGGACCATAGAAACTATAGCTATAATTAGTCTAATTAATTACAGAAAAGCAATTGTACTAAAAATACTATATTATATATTCAATGTGTAGATTTACTCATCTAAAGTCCAATAAAATTGAGTTTTTTATTTTATAATTTTTATGTGATTTACTGTGATTTTTCAAAAAAAATCAGTCAAAATAAATAAAAAGAAAAAGACAAAACCGCTTTCCAAACCAGGTCAAGATGTAATATTCACGGTTTTGAAAGTTGGGGAATGTATTTTATCTGGTTTTAGAGTTTAAAAATAAATATTAGATTTTCATAAAAGTTGAGAGGGACTTTTTCCGTGACAAAAACACCGATTGAACCCAATCATCAAAGGAATCAAGGCCCAGTACGCTGTTGATTCATCAAAGTTCAATACTGCGATCTATTGGACTGGAGCCAAATGATATCGCAATTCTGTTGTGATTCTAGCAATTCTCACAAAACCGAAACGATTCACCCGTGTCGCTCAGCGGCGACTCTACCCAAAAACGATCCACGGACCGACTCGTATCGCTCAGCTCCAGTGCCAGTAGTATTGTAGAACCGGACGATCCTACGATTCCTGTCGCGATTACTGACCTGACTACCTTGACTAGAACTACATACAACAACACGGGAGTCAGGTAAGGAACCAAACTAGGAATAGTACCACTTTCGTTTGTATTTGACAAATATTATCCAAACATGTACTAATTAGACTCAAAAGATTTGTCTCGCCAATTCCGACCAAACTGTGTAATTAATTTTTATTTTCATCTATATTTAATACTTCATACATGCGTATAAAGATTTGATGTGACGGGGAATCTGAAAAATTTTACAAAATTTTCTGGAAACTAAACAAGGCCGCAGGATAAAGTGAAACTGCAGTGGCATGTAGAGAATTATTCAAAATTTATGCCCCCCAACTATAACAAGAAACAATGTGAATGCAACCATTTAATTGCATATCAAATCCTCAAATACATCAACAGGCAACGAATATCAAGAGTTGTAGTACACATAAGATGACAACAGTGCAGTTATTCAAACTGATAAGAACAGTAGCAGGCAGGTACAATTGTACAAAGAGGACTGGCAAACTATCTGTGACAAAAGACCAAATGGATGGATTGATTCATCATAATTCGGTAGGCTGCAACTTATTTTGAGACACCGTCGACAGCACAAAATTATGCAAAAGTAGGTGCGGTAACTCTTGGCCCTAACTCCAGCTTACTTCATTCGCGCAGATGACAGAAGATGAAACTTACCTGAAAATTCAACGTCTGGCATTACAATAAAAAAAATAAAAGTACAATTGAGGGAGATAAGGTTGATAATAACGTACCACCCTCTGTCCCAAATTATAGGCCATTTTATCTTTTCTAGATACAAAACTTTTGCGATACACCTAGATATATGATACATCTTGATACATAAAGTTGTGTATCTAAAAAAGCCAAAAAAACCTATAAATTAGAACGGAGGGAGTATATCGTATTTGGTTCTTTGAATCCTACCTGTGAAAGCAATGCGGTTCCTAAAATGAAATTCAACTCAGACCTTGTTTGGATAAGCTAGAGATTGTTAAAAGCTGGCTTGAGAGCTTTTACTGGATTTTGCTCTCACAAGCTGGTAAAAGCCGGTGTCTGTGAGACTGTTACAATCTGGGTAGTTGGATTGTAAAAGTTGAGCTGTTTGGATCAGCTAGAGTTTTTAAAAGCCACAGCCCACAAATTCTATCTGATCCAAACAGGACCTAAGTTTAACATAATGATCTGGAATGGGAGGATCTTACCCACAGTCAGACTCCAATTAAATGCTCGTTTGACACACGCCAAGTCATGCCATCATGCAATGAAGATCCAACCATAATCCTGCCCTCCACCAGTCATTTTGGGCAGTCTGCTCACTGATGGATCCAACCCCTAATAAGCAAAACGTGTTCTACTGGAGCATTTCCTCTCAACCTCTCCCTGCCAATCCAGTAGTTCAACACCACTCAGAGTTCTCACCCTCTGACCACGCCGATCACTGTAGTTGATCAGACCAGCAGCCCAAGGCCTCTGCCTAAGGGCAGCACAAGTGAAGCCCCCAATCCCAAAACGTTAAAGCTCGCTGGTATCCAGCTGCAACATTTGGAACTCATGTTCACACGATACACCCAGGTTTTGGAGATTCAGGCTACTGAAGTATAGGACACGTGGTCATGAATTTGTCATGATTGTTGACTGCCATAGCCAGCATTAAGGAATTGGGAACAGTAGGTACACTCACAAGTTACTGAAGGTTTCTCACAATTTTGCAATCTGGCCATTAATTTTGTCAAATTATGGCTCAAGTTAGCTCTAGTTGATTTTATTATTGCTGAATCAAGGTTGATTAAAACTTTCATCTTTACAGTGAAATATATGCAGATCCTCAGATTCTATGGTAGAAAGTAACAAGAAACCGAATTGATTAAAAGTTTGCCACCAGATTTTATTCACTTTACAGTGAAGTATATGCAGATCCTACAGGAAATCCGAAGGAATACTGCAAGCACAGATAAATGTTTATATGGAATCTATAGAGCCCTGCAGTGAGCCACTGTGCAAACTGGAGGCAAAACATGACCCATGATTGCAAGGCAGTAAGACACTAAACAGTTGCTCAATGCATCACTTGCGGTCATACTGTCATAGTAAATGGAGACTAGGAGCCAAACCACAAGGCCTACTGCTGAAGTGCTGATGGAGGAACCATGATGTGGCCCAAAAGAGAGGAAAAGGCAGGTGACAAACCAATAAGAGAATGATAGGAATGAGGAAGTGATTATTAGAATTTACAAGGATGAGACAAGGGTCAGCAAACAAGTAGTACATAAAGAATGTGAGAGAATAATGAGGGTAAGATAAGACAATCACCGAACGGATTGAGTTTGTCATTTATAAGTACACTACACATGTAGAATTTGAGAGAACAATGGGAGCTAGAGAAGAGAATCTCCAAATGGATTGGTCCCCCACAACTAGGGATGGAAGTGGGTATCCAATGGTATTTTTTAGGTCAGCTAGTTTCTTTTGTCACCCTATATAAATTAATTGGGTCACGTGCAATTTTAGTTCATTTTAGAAAGTTTTGGGTCAACCTAATACCCCAAAACAAGTGGAGCATCCATACCTACCCGCCGGGATTTTCTGGTAGAATTTGATTTACTAGTAAATTTTTAGCAAGATGCCATGGGGCTGTATAATGAGACAGGAGTATACCTGCAATTTTGATCATTGGACTACCCTAAAGATTTTAAAAAATGCTTCCAATATCTGATTGCTATGATTGTCTTGATAATAAAGAAAGAAATACTGTACTTCTAGCAATGTGAATTAACACCTCATCTTTAAATCCCAGAATACTGAACCTCGTCTTCACATTCCAAAAATATTGTAATTCTAATGAGAAATTTAAGTTAATGAATGAGGAAATTGCTAATCAGACAACCATGTGGTTAGGAGAACAATCACAATTCTTGTCCCAAATTTACTGATTGAAACATTCAGTTATTGTGGACACCAATAAGCTATTCCAAGAACAAATATTAACCTAGAAGGCCAAAATACACATTATTATGGTTTCCTACATTATTATCCAGTTGCATCAGAGGTTTTTTGGCTCTCATGCAGTTCTCGATTCTTGTCGATGTCAATGGCAAGGTGTGCCTCCAGCCCTCCACTGCCACTCTTAGACTCCTAGCTGAGCTCCGATCTGAAATATTTTTCCTCTTGTGGTCCACTCTAATGCCCTCTGTCTCAATTTGCTGCTTTGTTCTAAAACTTCATGCTCTGGTTTCAGCGGTGGTATGAATTCTGATTAATTTTTACCTCTAATTTGATGCACGATGTGATGTGGTAGTTATGGAATTTTCTGCCAACAACAGTTTACAGGGAGTAAAATTACTTCTGTTTTCTTGTGCACAGAATGTTTCAGGTGTAATTCATTTACAGGCGTAGAATAAACCAAGTTTCTAAACATACCCTCACTGTACCAAAACTAGGTTCCTTATGATCAAGTATTGTTAGGATTCCATTGTGGTCCCTAGTGTATGACTGCCATATAGTATAGTCACATACATGAAACTATCAAACACAGGTGACTAATATGAGCCCATTTTATCTCTGAACAACAATTGCATGAAGACTAATCTAAGCACACAGCAACGCAAGGCTCAATTTCATAGCTTGATATGCAGAGGAACAGAACATGAACCAATTATCTTACCTTTCCCTCATGCAGCAGCTTTTGACGCGATCATTCCTGTCTTCCGAGCATAGGCAAAGATCCCTCCCGCCTCAATCACCGGACCAGCATCACCAATTGGTTTCAGCTTGTACTCCTTGCCAGAGGTGTGGTTAATAAAAACGGAGTTACTAAGGTCCACGGTGACCACATCCCCTGTCTTGCACTCCTTCCAGGCTCCAGTGTCCGTGAGCTCCAGAGGGTACACCTCTCCAGTGGCCACGGAGTTGCGGAAGAAGATGCGCGCGTAGCCCTCCGCGACGACGGCGCGGGCTCCAGCCGCCCCAAGCGCGACGGGCGCGTGCTCGCGGGAGGAGCCGCACCCGAAGTTGGCCCCACCGACGACGACGGCGTAGCGGGTGGACTCCTCACCCGGGGCGACGAACGGCGTCGGGTAGGCCGCGGAGGGGAGCCCCGCGAAGGCAAAGGAGCCGAGCTTGCGGTACTCGTCAGGCTTGGAGGGCACCAGAGTGAGGTGCTCCGCGGGGATGATCTGGTCGGTGTCGATGTTGTCGCCCACCACAAAGCACTCGCCGTGGAAAACGGCAGACGACGGGGAGCTGCTGCTGCCCGCCGCGGCAGCAGCGGCCGCGGGGACGATGGGACCAGCGCGGCGGCATTTTAGGGAGTGGTCGCGGTGACGGGTGAGCTGGGTGCGCCGGAGAAACGCGCTGGTTGGAGCTCGGATTGGGGCTAGAAGCGCCGCCGTGGACACCGCCGTCGCCGACGGAGCAGCCGCCATGATTTTGGGGAAATGAAATCAGAGGGGTGGGTCTAGCTAGGGCAAAGGGCTCGAACGGATCGAATGCTTCAACACTAGCTTACGGCTCGAGGCCCATTATACATTGATGAGCTGCGTGATTTCGTAAGCGCCACGAAACTGAGCCACGTAGGCCCAGCCCGGCCTGATAAATGCGTACTACTAACTTGTTTACGTGAACGCCACGAAACTGTCCGGCGTCCGGCAAACATAAGAAACTTTTTGTTCCTCAAAAAGAAAGAAAAATCATAAGAAAGTTTTCTTCTTAACTGGGCCGAAAGGATGATTTGCACCCAACTACAGCGATGCTTGAATTTACCAATGTGGCCCAGGCCCGTTGAAAGAAGCGCACGGATAGAAGGCGGCTTTGCTGACGCATCTAGCTGCATACCTTCCCCGCCACCATCCTCTTGCAATTTTTTTATTTTCTGTCAAATCGAATCTTACGACATATATATATAACATTAAATATAAATAAAAATAATAACTAACTACATAGTTTACTTGTAATTTGCAAGACGAATATTTTGAGCCTAGTTAATCCATAATTAGCAATATTTGTCAAATACAAACGAAAATGCTACAGTACTTATTTTGCCAAAAAAAAAATTTACAACTAAACAAGGCCTAGCCTTTGCAGGGCGCTGCGGAGCACCATGCTCGCTCTTTTCGACCGTCTCAGGTCCATCACCTTTACATATGAATCTAGCTACTTTCATACTGCTTGATCGAAAGTCTGTGTTCTTTTTTCTTTGCTTACATTTGTGCTCGGTTGTATTTCTTAGGATTTTGTTCTTTTGCGAGATCTATTTGCTACTGCATATTGAAGGTACTCTTTATTTTATTCCTCTTCATAATTGACAGATTATTACTTGCTAGTGAATAGAGCGGATTATCTCCAACACATCTATTTTCCCCTCCTATCTGCAACTAATCTCCTTTTAATTTTTTTACCACTGGACGGTTGCTGATGGTCAATCCGAAGTTGGGAGTTGTCGATCGAGTCGACAATGGGTCTGTCGTGGCGGTCACAGAGTCTAATCGTAGAGAACTGCCTTACTAGCGCCAAATCACTATTCTCTAGACGCACCAACTATTCGGTAACATAGCAACACATTCATCAACAACAGTTAGAGTGCAGACATCTGTGGTTGACGCCAGTAATCATCAGAAGTACAAATACGCCACGGCGGCGGCCTCAGAAATGGAGAGGATCCAACTTCCTAACCTGACTTTAACCTTTCAAGCTTTCGATCGAGGCCTAAACGATCCGCCATGCAAGGTCCATTTGCTTTTCCCTTGCTGGCGGTAAGATGCTCTAGGCCAGTGGCGGAGCTCGCCAAAAAATTTAGGTGGGGCAGATCAGGCCTTGTTTAATTACATCTAAAATCTAAAACTTTTTTAAGATTTGCGATCACATCAAATTTTGCGGCACATGCATAGAGCAATAAATATAGATAAACTAATTTTACAGTTTACTTGTAACTTTGTGAGACGAATCTTTTAAATATAGTTAGTCTATTTTATGAAAGCACGTCAGACGACGTGTTTTTCATTAAGTAGAAAGAACGTTCACAACCTCTGGTAACAAACAGGTTACCAAACCAAAGCCAAACAAGTCTATGGTTGGACAATAATTACTAAATATAAACAAAAGTGTTACCATACAAAAAAAAAAACCACCTAGAGAATTACACAAGTGACTCTTCATAGGGCGGTTGATGAGATTGGTAGCAGCACCTCGATTCTTCTAGGACTCGTGTGGTCTAGCAGAAGCTAGAACAAGTAGAATAGGCATAGGGTGTCGGCGAGGAGCAGCTTCCCTGCACACTAGTGCGGCACAAGCCAACAAGGGGCATCGGCGGGCGGCAACACTGTGCAGTCGGCATCGAGAGGCACCGGTGGCCAGCAGGGAGCGTAATATGACCATGCCACCAACCAAAATGTCACAAGCTCCAAGTCAAGCCACACTCACTCAAGTTTCACCTACACCGACACCAGCTCAAGTCATCGATGGACCGATTACACGTAGTCGTGCAAAGAAGCTACAACAAGAGGTCCACGCGCTACTTTGTGAGATTCATTTTTTACATTAATGAGAATTATATACTACCTAAGTATTGTACTTTGATTGTACTCAGGTATATAGAAGAAGAGAAGGATGAATCGGACCCTGAAGAATGGACCAGTGCAAGTTCCAGAAGAAGTAAAAAACGGACCAGTGGAAGTCAAAGACGGACCAGTGAAAGAAATCTTCATAACTTTTTACTCACAAAAGCTATGAAGGTCCATGAGCAATTGTTGGAAAGCTTGACGAGTCTACTTTCCAATGAATCTAGTGGCGACCGGTGTGGACACCCCATATTGCCTCTAGACCAGAATTGTACAGACTATTCAGAAGGTCAACAGTCTGTCGTGACAGAATGATGGTACAACTTGCCAAGTAAAACTGTACCAATCTACAATGTTTTGTGGTGCATGGCATACATTTCTGGAAAGCTCTTGGAGTCTAGTTTCACACCCAAGAAACGGTTCATCATTTGGACTTCCCAATAAAAAGTTATGGCCAGTTTATTGGAAACTGCTCTGGAGGCCAACAGTCACGCGAAGCCACTTCGGGAATCCATTTCGAGGGGACCTTTCACATTGCCTTCCCTCAGAAACTCTATTTCGTTTTCATACCTATCTAG
>Ga0182004_10000225_pt1 | contig 29793 bp, 25 predicted proteins | sample Sormic07211540_1_FD_120479 | JGI IMG/M metagenome (GOLD analysis project Ga0182004, IMG submission 120479) | Endophyte microbial communities from Sorghum bicolor roots, Mead, Nebraska, USA - 072115-40_1 MetaG | ecosystem: Host-associated > Plants > Roots > Unclassified | place: USA: Nebraska...
ATTTCGACCAAACTGTGCAATTAGTTTTTATTTTCGTCTATATTTAATACTCCATGCATGCGTCTAAAGATTCGATGTGACGGGAAATGTGAAAAATTTTGCAAAATTTTCTGGGAAGTAAACAAGGCCCTAGTATAAGTTGACTTTTAATTTCAAATTTTATTAGATGGTGCATGACATCATACTTCATGTTAAAAGAATACTTCTCGAAATTTCCATCATTATTTTGATAGGTTATGAATTTAATAATACATTAATACTATAGATAGAAAATTTACAAAACATAGTGGTGAATTATTCATAATGTATTTTCTAGCACAAAACATGATGATCTCTATCATCCCCTAGAATTTGAAATTAAAACACAACTTGTACGTGTAGAAACAAAGAAGACCAATTTTGGGATAAAGTGGACCATCGAAAATAGTAAGGGTTAGTAATAAAATTGAACCAAACGTTTACTTTAGGTGGTTATGTGGACGGCCAAACTTTGAGAGAGTAATCTAGATTTTTTTCCTTTCTTCTGGCAAACATAATAAATCTAATGGCTATTATTCTTTATGATTATTAGTCAACCAAAATAATGGCCAGGCATTTCTCAATATTATGAGACTAAAAGGATTTATCTTTTTTTTCCAACATATGTTATGAGTATTTAAAAAGTAGTCAACCATAAAAAAAAAGTAATCAACTACAAGGTTACAGATCTCTTTGATTATTGCAACTTTGATATAAAGTTTCCCTTCATTTGACTTAATTTGGAAAACTTATAAATTTTATTGAGATGGACTTATTTTTAGAGACGGGCCAAATTGCCACCTGCCTCTAGAAATTTATTTCTAGACAAAGAGCTGCCTCTGGATTAAAAGAGAGACGCCTTTCAAAAGTGTTTATATAATAGTGTCTCCACACATCAACCAAAATGTTTTGGAAGAGATCTAGTGAGCAATGGAATCTCAGAATGCGCCAAGTGCTAGGCAGAAATTAACACCGTAACAATGCTATTCGATATTCCCCGGTTGTTCTTCTGAATATTTTATTAAGTGGATGTAGGCATGACATTTGTAACCCTTTTTGGCAGTACGTTGTAGTAAGAAAAAAAAATAGAACACTGCCACTAGGAACACATTATCTTGCATGATCCAGAACAGTACTGCCTTGTATTACATGTAGACTTATTGCTTGTGTGATTTGCGAAATGTATGCTTAAGATCTGCGTGAAAAGAAGCGTATGTTTTTTAATCTTCTTGGTTGTCTCGTGCTTGATCTTCCACGACATGCATGCTCTCGATCACCAATAACACTAAAAACAGTGTTAATACTGTAACTAAATAATAACTATAAAACTACAATAAGCAACAGCAAAAGACGTATAATCGTCCCTTTCTTCTCCCGTGATAGGGACGAAATTGGATTAGATATGAACATTTTTTATAAATAATACTACGCTAGGGTCACAGGGGATCCAACACGTCACACCCGGACTCGCACGTTGCTCCTCTAACTACTTCACTCAAACTTGTATCAATATGAGATATTCTTTCTCCTCCTACTATATGTTTATCCGATTTTAAAATAAGTATTGGAATCCTAAACAAACTCAAATGAAAAAGTTATCAACTACAAAGTTATATGAAATTTCGAGATATCTATAACTTTGATTTTGGTCATTTAACCATCAAAAGTCGTTTGAAAATTTTGAATTTCAAATATAAGGAATTCAAACAAAATTTTCTCGTATGGATTATTTTAAATAAAAAATTTATCAACTATAAAGTTATATAGCTTCTCGAGATCTACAAATTTACTTTAGATTACTTATCTATCCGAGGCTATTTTAAAAATCTTTTACCGTGCTGTGGCTTTTTTAAGAAGCCTTTAGATGTAGCCACGTCTACAAATCATCTTAGAGACGGCTTTAGATCTAGTTATCTCTAGAAATTTATTTTTGGAGACAGCTGCAGCTTGAAGAGTCATCTATAAAAATAGAGAGGATTTGTAGAGACGGCTGAACGGCCATTCTCTACGAATGCATTTCTAGGGTGGCTCTGTTTGAACCAATTTATCAAGGTGGCGGTAGATTGAACTGGAATTGACCGAGAAAACAATTCCAATACTGAATCACTTTATGCAGTATTGCTAGATTTCTGTAGCAGTGCTTGTGGTTGTTTTTTCAGAGTAGGATACGGATATGCTAGATGCATGCATGGGTTTTCCTTTTTTTTTTTTTGAGATGACCCATGTATGCATGTACTGGTGCAACATGTCCCTTTGGTTGGATGCTTCTGATGTACTAGTGGGAAAGGGGGGGATATCGTAGTTTCCAGAAAGAATGTGTGTGGATGTTTGGGAAAGGCTTTTGTGCGTCTTCTCTGTCAACCTTGTCCTAATGCTTCCTGTTGCTACAGCGTGCATGTGAGTTTCCCTTGTTCTATATCACCCCGGTTAGTATATGAGCGGACATTCACACATGGCACTGCCTTTTTCTGCTCTTGTACACGTCTTGTTCCACACATGACACTGCCTTTCTGCTCTTGTAAACGTCTGTTCTGAGGTACATATATGCCAGTCGGAGATACTCTCTCGGCTCAACGTTTTTAAAAATGTCATATAATTTTAAGTTTGACCAAATCTATATAAAAATACTAATATTTATAATACCAAGTATCATAAAATATATTTGCAAAGTAAATCTATTTAAAAATATGAACATTGATACTGTTTTCTATAAACTCACTCAAACTTGAATTTTGTTGACTTTTGAAAAATCGAGAAGTGCATATTGTTTCTCGACGGAGTACAGTAATTGGTTTACATCATGTCCATATGACTGCATAGTTGTCCCATCGAGATATATGAGATTTCTCCCTCTGTTCCAAAAGTAAGTGTCGTTACCATATTTGTGTCGATCAAAATTTCTAGATTTCTCGTCTTAAAACGAATCAGGCCTGAAATCTACCAATTGTATTAAAAAGAAGAAGCATAAACTGGGTAATACAATAAAGTACCAACAATCCTGAGACGACAAGTCGAAAACGATGAAAACCAATGGCAAAGAAAGCTACTATGGCAAAACGATAAGGCAGCAGTAACTAAAATGGCAAGAATAATAACAAAGCCTAGCGACAAGGCAAAGAGATCCCCACAACAAGATCTCACAAAAGCCCAACCTTTTGTATGCATGAGTGACTCGAGGAGACCTAGTGGCAACAGTTCTTTCACACACTTATCTTGTTCGCTTGTCTAAAAAGTCATGGCTGAAAGTATGTACGCTGATTTATTGTGAGAGAAAAACACTGTTGAATGACTGACAGATTCAGCAGATAAGCTCAAACAAATATGACTATTATATTCTTAATTTGCATCCTCATTGAGCTTCTCTCCATTCCTAACGATCCCCAAGTCTTTTATTTAGAGTTTGAATCATAAAGATACAGATTGTGCAAGTTCTAAAGTGGAAAAAGGAGTACATACTATATTGCGCAAGTTCTAAAGTGGAAAAAGGAGTACATACTATAAATTTTTACAGTACCAGCGTCAGCATGAATAGTAATCAAACTTGTTGTTATGGCAATGTGGGCACTTCGACAAACCATCAATTTGTCATAAGACTTGCGTCAACGTGTTGTTGGTGGTGTCGCCATTTGGTGAGTGATGTATGGGGGGCTATTGCAATCCTCAATCTCCATGGCTGATGTCCAGGTGGGGCATCTCCTCCATTGGCTGATTATTTGGTAGCTTAGGATCTTATGCCTTGATCTCATCAATAGACTAAGAGGATCCATTCAAAGGGCTGATGATATCGATAGGGTCCATTGTCACACCGGTACCTATGTCAATAGCTTCCTCATTAGAAGCATCTTCGACTAAAACAATATCTTCGAAATATGCGTCACGCTCCAAGGGCTGCAAGTCTACTGGAGCCACCTTGTGCAACAAAAAATGGCCTATTAGGGGCTTTTGAAGCTAGCTTGATGAAAGTGGGGAGGTCAAAGTTCTCACTGGTTGATTGTCCAATAACACTTGTAGTGGTGAGTTCTTTGATGAAGATGACAACTTGGTACAAATTTTCCTCCCATGATTGCTCTTGGCACTCCTACGATTCCTCCTTTTGATTATGCATCACACTGTTTGGATTCACTATGGCCATCAAATTCTTAACATGAAACATGGAATCCCGGATAGGCCAGCGTGCAATGACAAGAGTGATGGAGTGGAAGAGTGCCGAACCGTGGAACTAAGAGCCAAATAGACTGACCAAATCTAGAACGAGGGGTCCCTTGCTTGGTGGCTCGATGTTTTGTAGATGGGTGGCCATCCATGCAAGCCACAACTTGATGGTGAGGCCTTAGCTTCAAGTGGGCACACCACCTCCTCAAGTTGAGATACAAAGAACTTTTGGAGATCTGAATGACATGCTTCCAACATAGGCCCAAGCATACAACTAAGATCAGTGTGGTGCGACATTCACAACCACAAGCAGCACGATGAGGATGGTGGTTAGTCTAAGCCGACAACTGTTCACAATGTTGTAAGGTCTAAAAGGCTAGAGGAGGGTTGAATAGCCTATTTAAAAATCTACAAGCTCGACTAAACAAGTGTATTAGTAAAACAAATAGCGTAGCACTTCAAGCACTAGCACAACTAATCTATACAAGCCACCTACACAAGTCTAGTACAAGGCTAAACACTAAAACAAACCAACAAGGCAAGGCAACACCTAGTTTTACTCCTAAACCGAGAAACCAAGCTACACAACTAAGCAAGGTAAGCAAGTATGTAAAGGAGTGAGTGAAGATTCTTATACCGACATTGAAGAGTAGTGATATATATATATCAAATAATCAATCAGAATTGCATACACAAGTAGAAATACTCGGCAAGAGATGACACACGATTTTTTATCGAGGTTCACTTGCTTCTCGACAAGCTAGTCCTCATTATGGCGATACACTCACTTGATGGATCATGAGCCAATTGGTAATCCAAAGTCAAACTCTCAGCGGGTGCCGTACATCCACTCACAAGATGGGGATCCTCCAAGCCACAAGCAATCCAGAGTAGCCAATTGCGATCTCCGGCGGAGAAGGCTCAAGAACCTCTCACACATCACTTGGTGAGGCTTGAAACAATCTCTAATCACAAGCTCAACACCTCTACTACTCTAAGTCGTCTAGGGTGTCGAGAAACACCCAAGAGTAATGAGAAATCCACAGCCAGCTCAAGGATCAAGTGCCACTAGATGCAACTCTTAAAGCAATACACTTGAATCTCACTCAATCTCACTAGGATGCGCAATCAACCAAGGAGATGAGTGGAGGGGATATTCTCTAGTTTAAAGTAAGTATTCAGAATGGCAAGAGAGAACACCCGAAAATATGGCCACCTTCTATTTATGACGTTTTGCTCAAGGGGTAGCCATTAGGAGCAAAATTAGGGGCGTCGGACGCTCCGACGCTTGCCTATCGGATGTGACCTGGCATCCAGCACTCGCCTGCCTTGTGCATTAGATCTCTACCATGCGTCACCCTTTGAATGTGACCCGTTGATCTTTAACGGACACTGAGAACTTAATGGATAGCGACAACATTCGCCGAACGCGTCAGACGCCAAGCGTCGAAAATGTCACCTCACACCAGATACTACTTAGTAAGGTTTGAAAACCTTCGAGCTCGCGCTGGATGGGTCCAACGCTGGGGCATCGGACACACCCAGCATCAGATGCTCACTCTGCGCCTGAGAGGACACTATGTCCACAAGTATCGAACGCTCCGACGTGCAAAACAGATTGTGCCTCACTACGCTACACTCGTCGGACGCGGTCTCAGCGTCCGACGCTGTCTGACCTAGAGTCCAACGAGTGTTTCTCAGCGAGAAACACTCGTGTGACTTCTCCGAAACTTTTCTCCGGTGCAATGGAAAATAGACATTCCATTCCATGAAACTGTCGAATCCCAAACCCCTCTTGCCTCTCAAACTTTTCCTCCTTTGCAAATGTGCTAACACAATCAAATATATACCACCATGTGTATGTGTGTTAGCATTTTAATAAACAATTTCTTCAAAGGAGTTATGTTAGCACTCTACTAGATCCTAATGCATATACTCAAGATGTAGACCTAGTAGCACTTGATTTATGAGATGACTGTGATTTCCTCTCTTAATAGTCGGCTATCTTTCCTAAAACCGATCAATCACTTCTCTACTCAACTTAGACCGGCAAAAGCAAAACCCTATGGTTATACCTTTACCTTGATCACTTTACTCTTTGTCAACCACCAAGTGTTTGATCACCATGATCTTTATTTCCATATTTAAGCTCCGTCTCTTTACTCCTAAATGGCTGGCAGATTCGGCAGATAAGCTCAAGTGAACCGGACCAGCCACACCACATGGCCCAATGATGAGGCATATGGAGGGTGATCCTTAGCCTGACAAAGAGGGCGGCATGACTCGTCACATGCGAGCTGCGAGCGCTTGCAGCAGAGTTGCTCTTACTCTTAGGCCATAGTCCTTTAAGTGAAAATGAAATGATTATGGTTCTCCTAAAATTATCCTTGAAGCTATGGGGCCGGATCCAAAGCCAAGGCTAGGCTGGCTCGTTCCCATTCTTACTTCCCAGTCCACGAACGGTGAGCGCGATGCCCGGACGACGTGGAGCGGCCGGGCCAATCTGGAGTGAACTGAACGGGCGTCTCGTGCGTACACAGCCAGGCCAGGCCCATGGAAAAGGCTGCAGCCGGGAAATTTGGATCGGATCGAGAAGACGACAAGCCATCGAACTTCCCCATCGACGCTGGCAGATCCATCCAAACTCGTCCGCCCATCCAAAGCCACAAGTTTGGTCACCCCGAGCGCTTCTTCCCCGCCACTCCCGACGGCCACAAACGGATAACAACAAACAGAGCAGCACCTGGCACTGGCAGCGGCGCTCAAGAGCACCAGCAAAACGTTCATCCTGCTCCGACTCCGAGACGAAAAAAAATGCAGGCGTTCCTCTCTTCGTCGATCCCGGCCACTTCCTACTCGAGGTCGTCCTTATTCCTGCCGCAGCCGCCTCATCAGGCTCCCGTGAAGCTCGTCTTCCCGTCGTCGGCGCCGCAGAGGGGCAGCGGTGCCGTCGCCGCCGACGCCGCCGCTAGGACTAGGAGAACAGCTTCGGAGGCTGCTGGTCGGTCGGGGCGGTGCGTGGCGGCGTCCTCGTCCTCGTCGTCCCCGGCCACGGCCGCGGTGGCGACGACGGAGGTGCCCGGGGTGATGAAGGCCTGGGTGTACGACGCGTACGGGGACGCCAGCGTGCTCAAGCTCGACGAGGCCGCGGCTGTGCCGGCCCTGGCCGACGACCAGGTGCTCGTCAAGGTCGTCGCCGGCGCGCTCAACCCCGTCGACGCCAAGCGCCGGGCCGGCAAGTTCCAGGCCACCGACTCCCCTCTCCCGGTCTGACTGATCGATCATCAGCTATATGTCCTCGTCTTGCAAATTGTTGTTTCTGGAGTGCTGAACTTGCTGGTGCTCTGTGTGTGTGTGTGTGCGCGCGCTGCTGCAGACCGTGCCGGGGTACGACATGGCCGGCGTCGTCGTCAAGGTGGGCAGCCAGGTGAAGAACCTGAAAGAAGGCGACGAGGTGTACGGCATGATCAGCGAGAAGCCGCTGGACGGGCCCAAGCAGTCCGGCTCGCTGGCGGAGTACACCGCCGTCGAGGAGAAGCTGCTGGCGCTCAAGCCCAAGGTCCTCGACTTCGCGCAGGCCGCCAGCCTGCCGCTCGCCGTCCAGACCGCCAACGGGGGCCTGGACAGGGCCGGACTGTCCGCCGGCAAGTCCGTCCTCGTCCTCGGTGGCGCCGGCGGTGTCGGCTCCCTTGCAATCCAGGTACTGTTCGAATTCCAGCTCGATTGTTAAGTTGGGCACGGACGTACGTACTGAAGACTGAACTGAATCTTGTGCCACGCACAATTATAATTATAAATTATAATGCTGCTCTGCTCTTGATCTTGACGTGCGTGGAATGAAGCTAGCGAAGCATGTGTACGGCGCGTCAAAGGTGGCAGCGACGGCCAGCACCAAGAAGATCGAGCTGCTCAAGAGCCTGGGTGTCGATGTCGCCATCGACTACACTAAGGACAGCTTCGAAGAGCTGACGGACAAATACGACGTCGTCTTGGACGCAGTCGGTAAGATAAGACAAATGCATGCATGCCCAGCAGCCACCACAAGATATAACGTGACTGTTCCATTTCAGGCCAGGGTGACAAGGCTGTCAAGGTAGTGAAGGAAGGCGGCAGCGTGGTGGTCCTCACCGGCGCCGTCAGCCCTCCAGGGTTCCGGTTCGTCGTCACCTCCAACGGCGCCGTCTTGGAGAAGCTCAACCCGTACCTCGAGTCAGGCAAGGTGAAGCCGCTCATCGACCCGGAGGGGCCGTTCGCCTTCTCGCAGGTCGTGGAGGCCTTCTCCTACCTTGAGACCGGGAGAGCAACCGGCAAAGTAGTCATCTCTCCAATCCCATGAGAGCTGTGTAGACTGCAAAGTTTGTTCGCTGGCCATTTGCGAGCCGGCCTCAGATTCTCAAGAGTGTCATATAGTCTGAAATGGACTTTATTTCAGGTATACAGTCCATAGAATTACAATACAAAGAGGTGTACATACATTGTGCTCATTGCTGAGCCACTTATCAACGTTCCAGTCCAGGTTGTGTGGGAACGGATAAATACAGTATAAGAAGGCCCCTCTTTTTTCTACATTACATGAGTTTTCTGTAGCTAAGAAAACTACTGGTCCTTGATGACGCCTGGTTCCGCTTGGAAAAGGATGACACTTCTACTGCTTAGGTGATAATCTGATTGGGCAGATTGCAAATGCCATGCGGCGTGCTGCAAACGCCAATGAAAACCGCTCGTCCTCAGTTAGCGCCCTTTCTATGACCTTAACAACAGTTGGGTCCTGCCATGAGAGATACTGATCCTATTATAATATGATTTTTGGCTATAGTAAGCTACAGATTCTACTAAGTTTCCACATTAGCACTTATATAAAAAGCTCATATATGGTTCCATCAGCGAAAACATGTGAATGCCTTAATTGCAATGTAGACAGGGGGGAAGTTCAATCGAGGCACTCAAGGAATGGATTGACATACTTTTATATGTAGCTGGCTTGGAGCAGGACGAATCCAAGCAATGTCACCTACTCTGATCACATTGTTGACATTCCCATGTTCATCTGTTTCTGTAGGCAGTGAAGTCGAATGCCTCCACTGCCCTCCAACTATAAACTTGTAATAGTACCTAAATGAGTATGGCGTTAGTTTCAGTTAACTCAATAACCATCAGCAGCAAAGAGATCAGAAGATGATGGGATAGACAGATGCTTTCCTCAGCCACGAAAACAAGCAAGTGGCAACTTACTTTCCATGTCGAAGTCGAACTTCAGCCTCATATCTTGACCCACCCTTGTGGTTGCACCTTATTTTGTCTTTCCAGTTACTTGTAAAATCTCCAACCAACTCTACATCCTCTCCCTGGAGCCAATGTCACGTGCTCGTTAGCCCACTCGAGTTATTGATTGTCAAGATCATACCATGAAGTCTCACACTGACTTGAACAAATATTTTTATGCCAAATACATAACATTTTGTATAAAAGGAACTTACCTCCCTACCACTATTCCAAACGAAACATACTGAATGTGTGGGACTACCATCATGCCTTCCATTTTCAACTAAAGCAATAAGATCCCAAGTTGCCCAAACAATTGCAGCTCTGCATAATTAAACCATTTTTCAGTTCAGAAACCAAAAAGCATAAAAACAACTGCAGCAGCAATCACAATAAACAGGGTCCTCTTTGATTGCATAAAACAAAGCAACTAATATAATGTTGCTCAAACATAATTACCTGTCAGGTCTACAAGAGTGCAAACCAGTGATGAACTTGTGAGCAATATGGAGAGGTGTATCTTGAACCCAGTGTAAGTATGATATCACGCATGCAGGTGATCTATCATATCCAGTGGTACAAGTCACATATATACGGTAGTTCTTCCTGATAAGACGCAACAGAAGTCCAACACAGAAAGGAAGTTTCTTTCTTAGGTCCACGGAATCAACCTCTCTGAAAACATCCAGATAATAGTAAGGTTAGCAAGCCTATCATGTCTGCAAACCAAGTAAAAATTTCACCTACAATTTATAGAGATCCTTTTTGTTCAAATAACTACTAGGGTGAAGCAGGATGAGCTAAGCTTAACAGATTAATGAGACATAAAGCGCTTAAACCATTAATCCACACAACAACAAATAGTACACTCTGAATATCAAGTACAACAGTTGCCAAAGTATCACCAACATCGCTCTACAAATAAACAACAGTTCTAACCTATACAAAGTCTAGTCTTGTTTGGCACAGGATAATGATTCCCTGATATTTAAAAGCTACAGTTGGTTCGATATAATTATAGTGAAGAACTAGAATCAAACATTCTAAACTTTATCTTCTAGATAGAGGAATTACAGCATACCGTATAGGATAGTTAACCATCAAGATGTTATTCTCACGACAAGAACTGTTGATTGTCTCAGAATTGATTCCCCAGTTAATGCGCTCACTTTCACTTTGGAAATTCAGAACAGCAGTAATACCCTGAAGCCTTTTGAAGTATCAGAAACTTAACTGGATTGTAAGGTAAATGGAAGTACAAATGCAAGTCAACAAATCTAAGCAAAAAGCACCAATCAGACAAGCCTGTGGCTATGTCAGGAACATACCATAGTTTCTGATAACATCTTCACATCTTTCTCTGTTTGAATACATGACCCAACAAATATTTGTTCTGTTATCTGCGAATATTTATGTAAAACAAATGCCATGGTTATTGGTATATATTGATAAGTAGTCATGAGCTCTTGAAAGCACACATAGTATTGACACACCCTTTATGGATGTATATGTCTAAGAAATTTAACAGAAGCAGTCTTCCAGTACCTTGCTGTACTGCATACCCAGTGAATGATTATAGTACAGTTCACCTTTAGCACGGTCTAGTGCTTTGATGTACTCCTCCAAAGGAAAGCTACCATGTGCCCACTCAGCATTGGCATCGTCTTCATCAGAATACAAACCAACAATCTCGCTTATGCGATTGGCAAGGTTAGTGCTACTCTGATTGAGTCCACCCTTCTCGTTAGACAGAAGAGCCCATCCTTGAGAACTTAGCAACCTTGGGGAGAATACAGCAAAACCAGATTTTCCATCCCCAGTAGAAGATCCATTCAGCTTTGTGGACAAAACAGCACTATTCCAGGAGGCAACAGCAGCCCGCCCTTTGTTAAATAGAATGTGGTAATCTTCATTTTGATGCAACTGATGGATTGGAAAAGGAGCAAATGGTCTCTCAAGGACAAGGCTGCACGGTCCAGACTTATCCCTTAGCGCAGACCTGGATACAAGTTAAAGAGGACATATGAATGAAGCATAACCATGAGACGAATCTTTTAAGCCTAGTTACTCCATGATTAGCTTAAGTGCTACAGTAATCCACATGTGCTAATGATAGATTAATTATACTTAATAGATTTGTCTTGTAGTTTCCTGACGAGCTATGTAATTTGTTTTTTTATTAGTTTCTAAAAACCATTCCCGATATCCTTCTGACACATCCGATGTGACACCCTCATTCTCAATCTAAACAGGGCCTAAGTATATGTGCACTTCAATGCCTGGGAAAGCACAGAGCTGAAACTTGTTTGTTCAGGGCATCGGAGTACTGTTGTGTGCCATGAACTATTTACCCTAACAAAGAACCATTTCATTGCCATTGAATAAGCATCTTGAATTACTAAGCTTAACGCATAGTCCAGAAATTATTAGTTACAAGTCTATTTTAAGACGGTATAAAATATTTCAGAGTTCAAACAGAAGAGGCAAAAATAACACTAACATAACCAGCAGAGGCACTTCCGATCATAAACAATCTTATATGACACACTGACCGAAAACGACAGGGACGGGATCGCTCACTAAATTTCATAGAGACGCTAGTCTTTGGACGAGTGAAACATAACGACATTACTGGTGCCGTACTCCGTGTCACCTAGGTCTTTGATGGTGACGAGGCCTTCGCCGTCACCGCCCGCCTTCTTGAGCGTATCGCCGACCATGATGATCCTGGACTTCTCGGCGTTCCCCTGCAGCAGCCGTGTGTCACTATGCCAGTCAGTCACTCGCCAATCGAAGGTACTTCCAATTTCACCCCGCCTGCCCGGGAAGGATTTCCTTCCCATTGTTCGTTCCCCGCTTACCCCTTTCCTGAGGGAGTGGACGAAGACGCGTCCGTCGACACCTAGTGCGAAGCGGACGCCGAGGGGCCGGTCGACAGCGACCATGTACTCGTTGAGCCGCATCGGTCCCGCGGGCCCACCCGGTTCCGCTCCTTGCGCCGCCGCCGCCGCCGCGACGCTCAAGCCCTTCCTCCTCATCATCATCATCCCGCGCCGCCCTGTGCCGGGGGAGGAGCAGAAGAAGGTGCGCGACGGCGCGCGTGGCCTGGGCGCCCGCGGGTCCGCCTTCGATGCGGCGCCGCCGAGGCGGCCTGGGGCGGCGGCGCCCGTAATGGCAAGGGCCGGTGGGGTGAGTAGGTGGGGCGCCATGGGCGGCGCGTGATGGGGATCGCGTCGGCGGCGGGGCGGCGGCACGGGAAATGGCGGCACACACTCGGCACGGGATCAGAGGCGGAGTGGAGTGGGCGTCCCGCGTCCGGGGATGGGAAGTGTGTGGAACGGAACCAAAACTGAAAGCAAGTGGAGCCGTTTGGAAGTTTGCGCGCGTCGGGAGGGAGCAGTGGGGAACACGCCTGACGCCTCCGTGCAGTTCGCTTTGCGTGACGTCTGACGTGGCGCTCCAGTGCGGGGAACGAGATCCTCTGCAGTCGCTCCTCTTGACTGTCCTCTGTAGTCCAATGGATCAGACGGTGACTACACCCCTCATGCCCTCAAACAACTGCTAGCGGTGGACCTCAGCCCAATAAGAACGCCGACGAGGATGGTTGTAGATGGAGTATTTGGTTTCACAAATCTCAAGACAGTGTTTTGTTTTCTTGTATGATAAACCGATAATTGCATGGTCACTATCTGCAAGAGCAGACTGCAGCTAGCGCTGGAGTTAGGGCATTCACAGTACAATACAGACTCTATCATAGAGTCTAAAATTATTTATTATCTCGAACAATGTGGATATAGAGTCTAAATAAGACTTGGAGTTTTATTTTTCTACCTCTTTCTTCAATAAATATGCTGCCACCTCAGCAAAATACCATAAATAATATGTAATTAATTGTCTTGGACTCTATGATAGAGTCTTGCATTGTAAGTGTCCTTATTTATATGAATGTTTGCAACATCAGCAAAACCGTAAAAGTGAATGAGAGTGATCTGTGAAGACAAATTTGCAAATTGCAACACATCCTCCTAGGCCTTGTTTAGTTTCCAAAATATTTTGCAAAATTTTTCACATTTCCCATCACATTAAATGTTGCGGCACATGGAGCACTAAATATAGATAAAAGAAATAACTAATTATATAGTTTACCTATATTTTGTGAGACAAATCTTTTAAGCCTAATTAGTCTATGATTAGATAATATTTATCAAATACAAACGAAAGTATTACTGCTTCTATTTTGCAAAAAAATTTAGATAGCATAATAGCATAAATATATACTAGCATCCGAGACAGAGACGACAGCAGAAGGCAAAGACCGAAAGAGAAGAAGTTGATGTCTTGTGCGGTGCTGTGGGCTGATATATGGGCCTCTCAAACTGGCCTGCCTGATGACCCTAGTGGGACTGCAGTTGGATCAACATCGGACGGCTAAGACACGCTGACTGCAGACTACAGTCGCTGCAGCGACTGCAGACGATCTCGTTGCGGGGCTCTCTCCTCTCATCCTCTGTCCTCTCGTTCTCGCCATCGCCAAAGCGGAAAAACAAAAGAAAAATATTGTGACAGATGTTAGAATAAACTTATTACTATGAATTTGAATAAACCTAAAATAAATTTGCTTTTTTGTATTTTAGTATAAACTTTGCTTTCTTTATCTTGGTCCTGAAAAATTACAATTCTAATTTCATCCCTAATCAAACTATCCAAATTTGATTAAATTTCAATATTTATCACACTAAATAGATATATTTGACATCACAAACATTGATACTTAGTTATACTTATTTGTTCAAACTTAAGACTGTTTTGACTCAATGCAATAGTTATATTATTTTCAAATGGGTAGACTATTAGATTTTATGCTCTAGTCCTATTAAAATTTAAATCCATACCCTTGAGAGAATTTGCGTCTAGAGAAGCCATCTCTGTTTGTTCTCCAAGAGTGCTCCAACACGTGGCTATCATGCAGCGTTTCATCACTACATACGTGTGGCTTCGTATCGCCGACACCTACCAAGCGTTTTGGTGGGCTGAATCTATTACCAAATGACTAGGGATGAAAACAGTACGGATATTTTCCGATCGTATTCGAGACCGAATTCGTGTAGATCTGTTCAGATCCGAGTCCAAATATTCAACATCTGATACCGTATCCGTATCCGAATATTTAAATCGTATATTTATGATGTCGACATCCAATCGTATCTTATCCGACATGATTGACATTATCCGTATTCGAATCCGAATCCGACCAGAAATATGAAAATAAATATGATATCGGTGATATCTCGTCCGTATCATGCTCATAAAATGTTGGGCCCGTACGCGGTGGAGGAGGTCGGCATCCACCACCACCACCACCACGAGATGGATTGTTGCCCATATTGTACCTCGCACACTCTTTTGTAAGGTTTTTTGTGTGCAAGCAGGATCAAAAGAGAATAGCTCTCTATAAAAAGCTATTGCCATATGTGTAGCAAAATATGTCTACCCAACTTGTGTACCATATGTTAGCTCAATATCAATCCTTCTCCTGAACCTATGTGGTTCAACATCAATACCTTCACTGAGTTATTGACTTTTTGTTCTTTGATTGAAATCACTAAGTTATAAAGTTGCTTTATAAAAACAAATAATAAACTTGGCATAGCAACAATCATATTTAAGAAGAGGTATGACAACGGTCAAACTTAAAATTCACAAGTTACTTCCTCCATTCATTTATCTCCTTCATCTAAGCAAAAATTTTTTATTCAAAAATCTTCTTTATGTTAGCTTGGAAGTTGCCTACATTTATTGCTCCCTTGTTACTCATTTGCTACCACTCACCTGCATTTATTGCCTCTTTGCCGTTTATTGGTTGTTTCTTGCATGTGACTCCTCATGTGCGCTCAACCTGGGAGATTAAATGTAAAGTGAGTGTTTTTTGCTTTGTTTCTTGGTCATTGCGCTGAAGGCTAAAATGATGGAGATAAATGAATGGAGGGAGTATTAGCTACCTTGTGTGTTAATCCATGTCACAAAAATAAATTGTAGATATGGTGTATAAATCTTGGTAAACAATACATGTAGTCTAAATTTTGGCTCAATCAATGTACAATATCCCATTAGGACATTATATGCATGAACATTGTTGGATATTTTAAACACACACAGAAAAATCCACAAGTGTACGGATACTGATGTAGCTTTCACCCGGGAGTATTCCAAGATATCGATTTTCCACGGGGGACGCGAAGTGTACTAGTTAAGATTTAGATCGCCCAAGGATAACTATATTTATAATTTTGTAGGGTAGAGAGGAATTTTCCTAAGAGTTCTATAGGTTGATCTAGGAATCATAATTTACTCTAAGGTTACTTATCTTGGGACATCAGAACACTAACCACAAAAAGAGATGAGATAGGGGCTAGGAAGCTCTGACTACGGTCCAACAACACCAATCCGAACGTGGTGGAATGCGTTGGCCGTCAGGACTGTCACGATCCTAGGGCTACCACAACAATACGCTAGATTGGGTGCAAATCCAGGTAATATCAAGACTAAGCACCACACTTAACCTATTAATTACTACTCTAGCGCCGCTAAGAACTAGAGTACTCGATGCGAGCGAAAATCCAATAAATAACTTAAAAGTAAATATGGATATTAAATAAAAACTTAGAAATTATAGAATTAAAGTACCTGGAGATTAACCAAAGATGAACTGGTTGCTGCAAATATATAATGTTGAAGAAGATCCGACAGACCCGGCTCCTCCTTGGCTCTCTCCTCTTCTCTCTCCCTCTAATCTAGATACAACTAAACAACTAGAGAACTAGAACTAGAAGATTTAGAGGGACCCTACTTCTCTACTTGATGAAACCTTAGTTTTTGCTCTGGATGTAGCTAATGAAGAAGATGAAGGAGATGCCTCTAAGGTGGGGGGTGCAGGCACATATTTATAGCCCGGTGGAGGAAACGATGACCGTTGGATCAAACCGACTTCAAGTAGGGCCAAGATTGATCCTCATAGGCGTTGGAGGAATACTCCAGAAGCTGGTGGACCAGGTGGGCTCCGCTACTCCGCTTCGTTCTAGTGTCTTCTGGATTCTTCCTGAGTCCGATAATGATATTTTCCGTCGCGGTTAAGTTTTGTGTAAACTTACAATTAAATCCTCCAATTTCTCTTTTCTAGAATAATCCTACAAAAAACATGAAATCGCCAAAACTCGTGGAAATTGTCAGTTAGAGTCCCTATGTTTTCTAGTGGTGATGTCCTTGATGCATTTAGTTGACGGTTAAAAGTAATCATTATATACCATCAACAAACATCTACTAAACTCCTCTTTGTTCCAACTACATGTGTACATAGATTTTGATTATACTAGAAGCATACTCTGATTTACCATATACTACATAAATGATTTTGCAAGACAGTGCCCTCTCCCTCTCTTCCTGTCTTGACGCCTCCCTCTCCCTCTCCACTCCAAGACCGAGTCTTGCCCCCTCGATCTCCCTCTCCACTCTGGCCTCCCTCTCCCTCTCTTTCTCCACTCTGGCCACGCTCTCCACTCTAGCCACCCGCTCCCTCTCTCTCCACTCTGACCTCCCTCTCGCTCTCTTGGTGGGGCACGAGGCTCTCCTCGCATCCTAGCGGCTCCCAGGCGGTGGCGCTCCGGTGGACCTGCAAGGTGGAGGCATGGTAAGGGCAGATTTGCGAGGAGGCGTGGTGAGGGTAGAACTACGAGGAGGTCCGAACACCACTCCCTCTCTGAGCGCCGCCGGATAGAACTAATCAGACACAGCCCCAGTGTCCGGTGCTCCCGGCACTAGCGTGTAGTCAGTGTTTCTCAGGGAGTCTCCACTCTTCACTAGCTCTCAAGCTTCATCTTCTTTACAAAAAATGTGCAAACACCACCAAGTGTACACCACCATGTGCATGTGTGTTAGTATTTTCACAATAATTTTTCCAGAGGAGTTAGCCTTTCAACTTGCCACGCCACTCGATCCTAACACGTATGCAAAGTTAGATCGCTCAAGTGACACTAGATGACCAATATGCAAATAAGTTTACCCCTCTTGATAGTACAACCATCTATCCTAAATCCAGTCACGAACTTCTCTGTACACCTATGACTAGTGAAATGAAATGTCCTACAGATATAGCTTTGTCTTGCGCATTCTATTCCATCTCTGATGTTGATGCAACACATGCACCAACAATATCACAAATGATATGATCCACTTCATATCATCATGTGATCATATTGGTTCATTGATCTTGACCTCACTTTGCATCAGTCCATCGGCATCGAGTCTTGCTCAAGCTTTACCGTCACACGCGGTCCCTCACTTCAAAGCCTTCGACTTGCCCTTCATACTTGCAACTGGTCTGTCGAACCAAGCCTCATCTTAATATTCTCCACCTCGGTCACATGACTCCATGTCATGTCTCATATGCAATGAGCTCTTTCGTCACATATTTACCTGTGGACTAATCTTCTGTATATCTCACATAAACACATATTAGTCCATCTAGGTTATCACTCAATTACCAAAACCAAATAAGAACCTTTTACACTTACTATACTTTCTTGTTGATCTTTGTATCTTTGGTGACAATCTTGTGCAAGTGAGATCCCTAGTGGTTAGATTCAATTTTTTGCTTGTTCGCAAAGAAAAAAGAAAAAAAAAGAAAGAAAGAAAGAAAAGAGAGATTCAATTTTTACTAAGGGCATGACTTAATTTGTTGATCCTAAGGACTCATCTAAATGTTCTTGTTTAACACTACCATAAGCCATTCAAGTGGAGTGAAATAGTTTTAATTAGTCTAGAGTGAAATAGTTTTAATTAGTCTAAGGTTGCTGTTTTAAATTTTAGAGACTAATACATCTCTTTTGAGACATTCAATCCTTTCAGTAGCCCTTGAAAAAAAAGAAGTCTGTCCAAGCATGCAAATTTCTCCGCTTACACTATCTCCAACAACCCTTACCCAAAATAAGACTTATTTAAAGTTTGGGTAGCACTACAAGCAAAAGGTTCTATACCTATTTTTAATCTTCTCTAACAAGACCCAAAAAAGAATTCTTCCTGCAAATGGGTCTCGAGAAGAGGATACTCATATTTGGGTCTCGAGAAGAGGATACTCATATTTAGGTTATGCCTCTCCTAATACCCAAAGTGAGTCTTCTATATAGGTATTCTGTTGGAGACTATAGGTATTGTAATGGAACATTTTGGGTTTGGGTCTCTTGATAGGTCTCCTCTTGGAGATAGCAAGACAAAAGTTGAGCAAATGGAGGAAAGCTTGATCAAACCAATATATCAGACTAGTACTTGGACTCTAGAACAATCATAATAAAGAAAAGTTTTAGGTACGGTTGCACATTTGTTATTATAGCAATTAGTGTCTAATCATGGCCTAATCAGACTTAAAAGATTATCTAGCAAAACACATGCAAACTATATAATTAGTTTTTTTATCTATATTTAATACTCCATGCATGTGTCCAAACATTCGATGAGACGAGGTGAAAAGTTTTTGGGTGGTAACTAAACAAGGCCTAAATCCGTATGTGGACTGAACAATGCTTCCACTGAAAAATGGCTTGTGGACAAGTAATTGTTCTAAAAAAGAGCGGTAGAAGGAATGAATGGTCCTAAGAAAATGGCATGGAACTGGAGATGCCTACATACAAGCCACAAACCATTGGAGCAATAAAGGGTATTAACTATGCTTCCAAGAACATTGGTTTTGACAGTTTGATACTACAAGATCACTAATTTTCCTAGAACAATACTCATACATTAAGGAACTAATATTTGCAGTTACCAACGTGCTATACATCATTCTATATAAATCCTAATTGCAATCTGCTTCCATGATGACCCCCATCCACAACAAAAGAAAAATGTGTTCTAGTGGGGTCATTGATCCAAAAAATCAATTTGCAGCTTGCAGTTCCTTCCGCATGACTGAGAAGTCACCATTGTGTTCTGATATTTCACAGATACACTGCCATAACCTGAACCTGTAACTTTGTGGGCATAAACCGTATATACAAGATCTGTTAAACAGCCAACTTTTTATATACACTACCTCTGACATCATGATCTAGAAAGCAAACCATGTGGTATGTTAAACCAAATTACTGACTGTACATATCCTCATTCAGTAGCATCTTATACAACTGGCACTACCAATTCTTTGAGTTAGCCCTTTGAACTTGATCATGATACTGTGGGTAATACAGTGTTCTCGATATTTTGTAGACAAAGAATGGGATCAAGGCGGTCACCACAATCATTAGAATAGATAACCAGTACAAAGGGCTAGGCGCACAAGCTTCCACAAAAACATGATATGCAGTGGTCGATATTGCTGGGGAAAATAGTCCATAGATGACCAGGAAAGTGTACCAGATCAGTATGCTGCCCCAGATGACAAAATGCTGTATCCAGGTGAAGTAGCTGATGTAGAGAGCAAGCTGGCAGTTCACAGTCCACACTACACAACTGTACATGGTCACCCCAAGGATGTCAAACCCAGCAACACGACCATCCTGTCGGACAGCCTGAACCAGAATAGCGTTGAGGGAACCAAAGTAAATAATTATTGAACAGCACATCCCATTTAACATCCAACTGAGTATTCGGGACCAACTGAAGAATACATTATTAACACCATCTTGATGTAATGAAGGGACCTATGATATGCAAGGGAGCAAAAGGTGATTTATAGAAAGAAAAAGAAATCAACCAATGCAATGCTACAAGCAGACTCCAAGACCAAAGTTCACATATATATCACAAACATTACATATGAATCTGATAGGTTACAAACCTCAAGACAAACACGGGAAGAGACATCCTTGTCAAAAACACCGAGGGCGATGACAGGAAGAGATGTGAAGGCAACGTTATAGAAAGAAATGAACCAATCATTGTACGCAGGTTGTGCTGAGAACATAGCATGAGCCTCAAACCAGAAAAGCGTAAAGCCAAATGTGATGTTCTTGAAGAAAAAATAGCATATCTGTCCATATCACAAACAAAATGCAGACTGTTATACAATGCAAGAACTAAACTAACAGAGCTCGATAAGAACACCAAAATTTGTTACTTAGTGCTAAATAAGACAAAACAAGCATTGGAAAGTTAGGTATATTGCATGCCAAGGGAAGGTTGATATCTGGTGTATCAAAATGGCACATAAGCTTAGCTGGATACACATGTAATATTCTTTCGGGAGGTTCAAGGAAAAAAAATGAAGAGGCATGATCATATTGCAAGGAAATTGTTTAGGTGATACAAGTATTTGATTTTTAACATTAAAACCATACTAGTATATCCAGTACGAAGAGTACTTATATATCCATAGAATAAAACATATCGCTAGGACAACACAATGATAAAAGTGAATAAATCTCAGTCCCAGAAACCATGTTGATGCCCTAAAGGAGAAGAAAATGAGACTGGAGGGACTAGTTCACTGAAGAGTTCAAGAAGCAGAGCGGGCAGTGCTTTACCATAGCTGCAATCCGACGATAACACCAATGACCATGCACAAGAAGTAATCGCTCTAAGAAACGAAACTGTGCAATTGCAAAGTCACTTGCCATAACAGCCTGGAATACAAAGCACCATCAGTTGTTAGATAACATAAAGCATATACAAAAACCAAAAGAGAAAAAGGCATGATGTTTCTGTTCTAAAATGTAGTACTAGGCAGAGCAGTAGCACCTTAGAGTGGCTTAGAACTTGATCTATGTATTAAAGTGAGACCTTAGAGAGAGAGAGAGAGAGGAAGATAAATTATGATCATAAAAGTCATGGATGCATGCAGTATACCAATACTGTCGTTGTAATATGCCATATTTTCTCTATTCAATGAGGCATTCCTCCAGCTAAACAGAAAAAGTAAAATTGCCTAGGAACACCCAGGTGCTAGGAGAGCCTAACCACGTGCCTCTCGCACCGTGCATTTTGAAACATTGATGAAGCTAGCTTGGGTAAAAGCTCTTTTCACGAGGTCAATGGCTCATCAATATATTTAACCAACTGATCATCAGTTGCAAAGTCCTATCACATGATCAGTCATTCTGTCCTAAAATACAGTACGGAACAAACTTCATGAGTAAGCTAAAACTTCCATCCAACTTGACTTCCAAGCAAGTAATTTGGCTAAATATTGCAAATAAAAACTTGATAAATTACAATTGTAGATATTTTCATCCATTTCAAGAATCAAAGCATAGGCAAGATTCATAACAATAGGTTAAGTGACAGATCCAAAAATGAAAGTAGTGCACAAAACTATAGACCTGCATTCCTTCAGCACCACTTATTCCAACCCCAATGTCAGCCTCTTGTAGCATACCAACATCATTTGCTCCATCGCCAATAGCTAAAGTAGTTTTACTTGTCCTAATTTTAATCAACCTGGTGACCTGCAACAGTACCCAGTAGCTATAGAAGCTGCAAACTAGTGTTCACTACTATGGATAAATTAAATGCCGGCATAAACTTAAAGGAATAGTCAAACAGATGCATTATCTTGTTACTCACCAGTGCCTTTTGTTTTGGTGAAACCCGACAACATAAAACTGATGCACAGTTGACTGCTAGATCTAGAAATGAGTTCTTAAGGCGGCCCGTGAGAGCATGTGTCAGAGCATTGCCATCAATGATAAGAGCAAATGAAGTTGAAGTTCCTTTTTGGGAAATCTTTCCTCTAGCATCTTGTAATTTCCTATCAATTTCTTCAAACGCGGCCTGTGTGATAAGATACAAAAGGTTACAAACATCATTGTATACATAGCATAAACTCAACTTATACAGCCCATCCGTTTGCCCTATACACTACTTAGATGATCTAATAGTATTGATACTTACTGACATTTATGTGCATTTCATGAAAAAAAAAACGTCTAGGACTTCGCTAGCATTTCAAAACGGTGTAAATTTTCTGCAATTATTTATACATACATGCAAGTAAGAAAAAGTAAGTGTCTTCATTTCTAGATTTCATACCATTTTGTTTCCTTCTCCACTGGAACCCTCTGAAGCATTTGTACCTGAGTTCTCCAGTGTGATAAAAATTTCCTCCATCTCTTTCCTCAGTAGGTTACAAGCGTAACTAGATACCAAGCACCAACATACATTAAACTTTAAGGTATTGTGATCTCAGTTTTTCAGATATATAAGAGCATATGGAATGGAACTAACCCTATGTTCACAGCTGTCTCCAACTTGTCTCCAGTTAAAATCCAGATCTTAATTCCAGCTTGTGCAAGTTTGTAAATACATTCAGGGACCTGCAAGGATAGAGTTGATACAAGCAATGATTTGACCATGAGTTAAACATTTGTTTACATTTTGACACATAAAAAGTGGTAATTTTTCCTCAATAAATATCAAAACAAGATTACAAGTGAAACTATGTGACAAACTACCTAAAGAAGAAACATACTATGTGACAAACTATCTAAACAAGAAGCAAATTATGTAACAATAACCCAATAAATATATTTTGCACAGGAATAGAGTATGGTGCTCACTAAGTATGGTTAACAAATTACAATGGAGGCACCCCTGATGTATTTAATGTTCAAAAAAGAATGGTTAACAAATCAAAAATAGAAAAGAAGTTTGTCTATTCAAAATTTCACATAAATAGAAGACTCTTATCTTAAGAAAATAAGAAGCACTAAGTAGAAGTCAACGCACCCCATTTTGCAATCTATCCTCTACAGCAGTAGCACCCAAGAGAACCAAATCCTTCTCAATGTCTTCTGATGCCTTCTCAACAGCTGCATCGTGATCAGTATGTACAGAATTCTTGGCAGACGAGTACTTCTGATTCCATACAACATATTGTTCTTCAGTAAGTTCACAATATGCAAGTGCCAGGGTCCGGAGACCTGCCTCAGAATACTCATCAATGTGACACTTCGTTTTGGTCAGACAAGCTGTTCCATTATCCTTGGAGAGCCTTTCAAATATTACACTGAAGCACAGAGATGAAAAGATAATGATATACTTATGTCAACAGAACTTGAAGGTTGAAAATATTAAATATTAGCATGTGAAATTCACAACTCTGAAGAAAGGTCCACTCTAGAATAGCTGCAATAGTTCAAATATGCTGCACAACTTTAAGGCTGACACTATCATGACATGGATATGTACTTATAAACGGGAAATGCAGTGTTAAACATAGAAGATTTTCATCACATGTAAAAACAATTATTGAACCTGTCCGCTCCTTTGCAGAAGAGAAATAGTCGACCCTCTTCTGTCCTCACAATGACAGACATACGCTTACGAGCACTGCTGAACTCTAAGATGTTGAGTAGTTTATATGTTCTGAAATAAAAAGTAGGCATCATGATGTTGGCAATGTTGACACTTTTGAAGAATAATCACTAAGAACAGTGGAAAAGATAAGCACCTATCCACCTTTCCACCAACAACAGGATCATACTCATGCACTGATATTGTCGTTTGTGTCCTATGATAAAATTCAAAACCAAACTCTCTTGCAGCTGTAACAAGAGCTCCTTCATCAGGAGACTCAGCTTCATAAGGCATACCAGCAGAATTTCTATCTGCCACAGGAATTGCAGTATGGCAAACAGCTAACACTCGGAAAAACATTTCTATAGCATCCCTTGAACATTCTTTGGCCCATCTTCCATTCATCAAACGACTATCAGTGAAATTAAACCCCTTGACTGATCTCTTGAATTCAGCAGTGTCCTTGTGCCCAAAACTGCCAGTAGTTTCAGCTATTTCTCCATAACATGTCACCACTTCTGTAGCCATATTTCCATAAGCAACACCAGCAATAGAACATTTCAAGAACTCCATTGAATTGCATGTTAATGTCCCTGTTTTGTCAGACAGTATAGTGTGAACTTGACCAAGTTCTTCATTCAAATTTGAAGTGCGAGCTCTTGCAGGTTTATCAGACTCTGCACAATACATATTCTGGTCTTGATTTATGAATGTGCTCTGTAACACCTTGACAATTTCTATCGATATATACAATGAAATAGGCACCAAGCACACATACAGCATCAGGCTTGTGAGAAAATGGCAGAAGGCTGCAAATGATGCATTGTTTGGATCAAAGAATATATTTGCTTGATCTGGTCTGAGGTACCATGCATAGTTTCCTGGACTTACCTCATGCTTTGTTTTCATTCCAAACACAACTGACCCGAACGTTGCAATAGCAAAGAGAATCACAAAAAGGAGATATATTATTTTATCCATCCTTCGTTCAACTGAACTCCTCTTTGACGGTGGCTCCATTGCATTTTGCATCACCTTTGTATCATGTCCCGTAAATATTACAGTGCCATATATACACATTGTATTACGAAGTTTTGAGTCCCTTAGCAGGATCTGTTCCGGAGACAGAGAATATTGTTGCCCATTGTAGTACAGAGTTCCTAAGAAAGAATACAGTTTCTCATTCGGATCCTCACATCGAATGAAAGCCTTGAAACTATGGAAAACCTGGTCATCATTCAAGCCCATAGTCACCTCTAATGCCTGTTTCCGCTTCAAGTTTGTCTCACCATCAAGATTCATTGTCTCCACATAGCATAATCCATCATCAGAGCTAGACGAAAGGAAAAGAAGATCAGCAGGGAAGAACTCATCCTTTTTAACTTTAACTATATCGCCAACTCGAAGCTTCTTCCATTCCGTCTCATGAAATGATTGGATCCCATCAAACACCTCAACCTTCCTATTGTTCACTTCTATGTCCTATGTAAAAGAAGGTCAAAAACAAATTCAGTTCAGTAAATATTAAACAAAACAGCATGTATATATGGCTGGGAAATTACTTCCACACAATATGTTTTCAGTTCAAACTTCATTAACACAGCAGATATAGCTTAAACATATATATGTTAATCAAACAAAAGTTTGTGTGGGTATCCCAGAGAAAAAAGAAACATAGTATTTGCTGAAGCCTTATCAACACAGCTTGATAGGAGATACAACTACCCTGGATATGTAGGCCTTGTTTAGTTCCGAAAACTGAAAAGTTTTCGGAACTGTAGCATTTTCGTTTGTTTGTGGTAAATATTGTCCAATCATAGACTAACTAGAGTCAAAAGATTCGTCTCGTGATTTACAGTCAAATTGTGTGATTAGTTTTTGAGTCAAATTGTGTGATTAGTTTTTGTTTTCGTCTATATTTAATGCTTCATGCATGTACCGCAAGATTCGATGTGACAGAGAATCTTGAAAACTTTTTGGATTTCGGGGTGAACTAAACAAGGCCGTAAACAACTATGTTATGGCACAAATGTTTTAAGACAGTAGGCGAGTAGGAAGCACAAGTGCACAAAACATAAAGTTATCTCGCTCCCTAGAAATTAATGCAATCCCTTCTGATCACAAACACAGGCAAAGTACGGCCGTCCACAATCCCAGGCAGGCAAACATGCCATTATGACATCCTACCTACAGCCAAATGACAGTGCGTTTGAGTGACTGAAAAGGCATTGAACTCTCTAACTACCCCCTGGGATCTGGACACTGTACATTTGAGAGTCTCGTAAAAGAAAATGAAGCAGAGATGCACTACAACTATTAAAAACTGCCTTGTAGGCGCACAGAATTGTTAGTATTGACTATCGAGGTGACGCGCCACATTTCAGATCAAAACCACCCATTATCCCCGAGCATTAAGCAACAAATCCAATGAACAACATTTGCCTACCCCAATGCCGTCAGGCCAACCAACCCAACCAACTCGGCGGGAGAGAGACATCAGCATCCACCAGTCCCAATGCCTTTGCTGAACCCGTGGAGGTACAGCAGAGCAGAGCAGAGCAGTGCGCGCTCACCTGCTGCTTCCGGCGCCAGTCCTCGACGGCCTCCTTGGCCATGGCGGCGCTGACGACGACGACGAGCGGGAGCAGGACGGAGACGGCGCGGTAGGGCGCGAGCGGGCTGAAGGAGACGCAGGCGACGACGAGGAAGAAGCAGTTGGCGGCGCGGCGGAACTGCTCGAAGAGCGACTTGGGCACGAAGCTCGCGGGCGTGTACTTGGTCGTCGAGATCGCGTTCCCCGGGTACGCCGGCTGCTGCGCGCCGCCATCGGTGCCCGGGAGCGAGGAAGCGGGCGCGTTGCAGCGGACCGCGCGGGAGAACCCCGGTGTGGCAGGGGCCGGGAAGGGAGCGGAGGCGGAGGTCGAGGCGGTGGGAGTAGTGGCGGCCGCAGCGGCGCCGGCGGAGGCGGAGGCGAGCTCGACGAGGGGGCGCTCGTCTGTGTCCATGGGCATGGTGGTGGGTGAGGCGAGGCGGGGGAGGATCTGGGTTTGGAGGGACGGTTGGGGCGTGGGCGTCGTGGGGTGCGTGACAACTGACGAGCGCGGCGTGTGGTGTTGTGATGTGTGCACAGGACGGGCGCGCCGTGCGCGTGGGCGGAGGGAGTGGGAGTGGTGCTTTGGAGTTTGGACACGGCCTGGAGAACGGACGGAAGGAGGTAGACGCGGCCGGCAGGTGGGGCCGTGTGCCTGTGCGGAACTGGGGATATAGAGTGTGCGGTGGGGTCAGGGGTGTGGTCCCAGCCACGTGGCGACGCGCTTGTGCTTTTTCCTCCGGCGGTTTGCTTTGCTCTTTCGCTTCCTCGAAAAGGGGAGACCATGTGGGGCCTTGTTGATGGGCGCCGGCCTTTCAATTTCTGATGATGAGGATGTCACGACGACACCGGGAACCGGCTTTTGAATCTAGAATAACTCCCCACACACTCAAGGCACCATCAGCTTTAAGGTCCGGTTTAGTTGGTAAAAAAATTTGAGTTTGGTTCTTATATTACTTTTGTTTATATTTAATAATTATTATTTTATTATGGACTAATTAGGCTCAAAACATTCGTCTAATAAATTATAAGTAAATTTTGTGTAATTAGTTATTTTTTTATCTAGATTTAATACTCTATACATGCGTCCAAAGATTTAATGTGATGAGAAATCATAAAAAATTTTGAAAACTAAATAAGGCCTTGTTTAGTTTTAAAAAATTTGTAAAATTTTTTAGATTTCGCGTCACATCGAATCTTGCGGCACATGCATGGAGTAGACCTTTGTTTAGTTTCCAAAATATTTTACAAAATTTTTGAGATGTTCCTCGTCACATCGAATCTCGCGGCACATGCATGGGGCATTAAATATAGATAAAAACAAAAACTAATTACGCAGTTTACCTGTAATTTGCGACACGAATCTTTTGAGCCTAGTTAGTTCATGATTGGATAATATTTTTCAAATACAAACGAAAGTGCTACAGTAAGCATTTTACAAAAATTTTGGAACTAAACAAGGCCTAAATTACACAGTTTACCTTTAATTTGCAAGATGAATCTTTAGAACCTAGTTAGTCTATAATTAGACAATATTTGTTAAATACAACGAAAGATCACGCATGGGTAAATCTTTAACACGTCTAGATCGTGAGAGGGCAGCTCGAGAATTTGTGATCTGATAGTGTTAGGCCATGTTTGGTTCCCTCTTATAATTTTTTCTATCATATCGAATACTTGAATATATGTATGAAGTATTAAATATAGAGACTATTTACAAAGTTAAAAACACAGCTACAGAATAATTTACGAAATAATTTTTAAGCCTAATTAGTCCATGATTGGACACTAATTGTTATAGTTATAAATGTGCTACAATACTTATTAAACTTTAGTCCCTCCAAACAAACACCTCTTTTCTCTTCTAAACCATCCGGTGGCTTCCAGATGAGAAGCAGGGTCCACGTCGCCCAAAATTCTACTGGCCGTTGGATCTTCGATCGTGTGGCTCAAATCGTTTGGAGCGGCTTCTCGCGCTTCTTCTCAGCTTCTCCCACTTTCCCCTGCTTCCCTCGCTTCTTTTTCGAATCTAGAGAAGCAAATATATATCACAACTTCTGCTTCTCTATCTAGCTTCTCACCTCCTCCTCTCTCCTCCTCGTTCTCTCTCTCTCCTTCTCGACTCTTCCCGTGCTCCCTCCTACGCCTGACGAGGCGATGACTCAGCCTGTCGCTCCTCCCACAGCACGCCGCCGCCGCCGCCCCCGCCTGTGCCTCCCCTTCCTCTCCCTCTCTCGCTCTCTTCCGGCGTGGCGACATATTGGCCAGCCTCCTCCCTCTCCCTCCTTTCCCGCGGCGATGGTGGCTAGGGCAGGCGCCTTGCGCGGCGGCGTGGCGCCCAGGCGAGGCCGCCCCTAGCGCGGCGGCCCTCGGCGTGGTGCTGCGGCAACATGGCGTCCAGGCGAGGCTACCCCCAAGCGCAGCCACAACCCGGTGCGACGGCCACAGCCACGGGCAAGCCCCCACGACAGACGTTGCACGGCTATTAGCGGCTGTTCCGACGACTCCGCAGCCGGATCCGGTGCCTCCATGACCAGATCTAGTGCCTCCATAGCCAGCTCCTTCCATCCTGGTAAGCCTTTCTCCTTTCTTCTTGTTTGTCTGCTGAGCCGGGACAAAATCAGCCCACAGCGTGATGGAGACCTGCTCTACCTGCTTCCTCATCGACAACTAAAAATAGTTGTTTATCATCTAATGTTTTTCAGTCTCATAGTCAAATTTGACTACATCTGTGTTTGTTGTAGGTACTCTGATTACGCCTTCTTTCAGGATGCTACAAGTGCCAATTGTTTGGTCGAAGTCCCTGACCAGCTCGTGTGTGTTTTAGAGATACGTACTTAAAGTTTCATCATTCTGCTTTATCTCTAAGTGCTAGACTAATCGCACCTGACATTCCTTTCCTTTGGTTGGTGTGGTCGTGGCCAGATGATGACTTGGCCCAGGTGTGTACTGATGAACTTATTTTATTGGTTGTTCAATCTAATTAATTAGCGTCTTCTTGTTGTTTGACCTGTTGGCCTCAAGGCTAAAGTGATGTATGATTTTTTTTCGTTCTTACAGCACAAAAAATGGCAGCCTCTGCTCTCTCTCTCTCTCTATATATATAGCCTGGATTGACTATTAAAATATCACCATATGTTAAAGTGATGTATGAATTTTTTTTCTTTCTTTCAGCACAAAAATGGCAGCCTCTGCTCTTTATAGATAGCCTGGATTGACTATTAAAATATCAAGGTGTAACACCCCAGTGTTATGGTTGCATTGATCATGTGCATAGCATAGGCATCACCATCTACTCAAAGCATATCATGATCATCATCTATCTTGAGCCATGTCATTCTATGTAAAATGTGATTTAAATTGCTTAAATAGGCTTCCTATGCTTATGTTTGAGTGAACCATGCTTGTGTTTATGCTCTATGCCTTGGTAATTAGTTTATCTATGCTTAACTTAACCTTGGGAACAATGTTCATGTTGATCACTTCTCCAA
>Ga0182004_10000226_pt1 | contig 29767 bp, 21 predicted proteins | sample Sormic07211540_1_FD_120479 | JGI IMG/M metagenome (GOLD analysis project Ga0182004, IMG submission 120479) | Endophyte microbial communities from Sorghum bicolor roots, Mead, Nebraska, USA - 072115-40_1 MetaG | ecosystem: Host-associated > Plants > Roots > Unclassified | place: USA: Nebraska...
ATATGTGCTTCGTCTTTGTTCTCAAAGCATGGTTCTTAGCAGCATCAACAAACCTATGGACCTCAGGTATGTATGATGGATCTAATCTTGATAAGTTATACATCCAGAAGGACCGCTCCATCACGAGCTGTGCAAAAATTAGTAAATTAATTTATCTCAATGCAAAACAAGTAGTTTAGAAAAATTGTCATCTAACCTTTCAAACAACAACTTGTGAAGATGAAAACCCTCCAACTTGTATATCTATCCAATTTGTAGACCTCGGAGCTAACATTAAAAATAAAGATAAAACCCTAAGTAATAATTCAAAAAAAAAATAACAACTAAATCAAATTGACAAGGTAGAAAAACACCATTGATGGAATCAACTAAATATATACCTTGATTCACTATACTAAATTTGAGAAGGAAACATGGAAATGGTCAGAGGAGAGGCATCATCTTAAGCAACCTCATACATGAAAAATGTATATTGCATAATGAAATCAAATTTACATAAAAAATAACACCCTAAACAATAGAAAACTTATCTTTCTCTTTCTTCCCAAGCATGGAAACACCATTCATGGAAACCACTACATATATATTTCTTGGATTCACTAATTAGAGAAGAAAACATAGAAAAAGAGAGAGGAGAGACTTCATCTAACCATCTTAAGCAACCTCATTTGAGCAAATATAGTCCATACCTAGTTATTCTACTCTCTCTCTCATGGTGAAACCCTAGATCAAAAAAGTAGCTCTAATTGAGCAAGAGGGCACAAAAAGAGCCTTTAGAGACATCAACTAACCTTTCTTAGCCACCTCCTTCCAAGAAATAAAGACCAAAACCTCCCCCCTTGTATTTTGGAAAAACTGAACCTCCAAGATGTGCTCCAATGGAATGTGGTTGCGAGCTACAGTTCTGCCCCGAGGAGGAAGAAGGGGGCTGTGGGGTATTTATAGAAAGAATAGCACAGGCGGTTTGCTTAAGGAACTGCCTGTGTAAATCTATTAACACAGGCGGTTCAGATAAGAAAACCACCTGTGTTAATGCTCCATTTACACAGGCGGTTTTCTTATGTGAACCTCCTGTGTTAATGGATTTACACATGCGGTTCACATAACTGAACCGCCTGTGTAAATGGAGCATTAACACAGGCGGTTTTCTTATGTGAACCGCACCTATTTACACAGGCGGTTTTTAAATCTTGCCGTACAAATTTACAACACAGACGTATTACAACTAAAACCGTCTGTGAAAATTTTTTGCCCCCACCGGCTTAGAGTATCTGTGTACTAGTGATGAATCCTTCTCTTTTTATTTCAGCACCCGACCAAAAATGTGATATAGCATCTGTCATCCCTTTGCATATTGCTTTCAGGATTTTGAAGACTATCATCGCATATACGTTGGCACGGCTTGAGCGATGGATTTAATTAAAACCTCATTTCCACACATACTTAGAAGTTTCTCCTTCCATTCGCCAAACTCACTGATCAATTCTATCGATGAGATGGCAAAAATAATTGCTTTTTGCTGCTCGTGCTAATGTAGGTATGCCCAGATATTTGTCATCACATACCTCTAACTTCACATCAGTTTCTGTGTTTCCAAATAAAAAAAAAACTTGACTTGTCTCTCAACAATTGACCAGAATTTGCCAATCAGCATGCATAAGGATTAAAGAATCATCAACAAATAAAAGGTGAGAAACCATTGGTGCATCTTTTTCTCAGAATGAAACCATTGGTCTTTATTACATACTCGTACTCTTGATCCCTTGCCGCTGTCCACTCTCGTCAGCCTGCTTCGTCATACTTGATAAGGCTTACGTCAAGCGAAATAACGGGCTGCCAACATTTGTCCCGGCCCAATATAGACAGGCTGATGGGAGTACCAGTTTGGACTGGGCTTATTTCGAGAGCCTGCGTTCCAGATTGCAGAGCATCCTCTTGCTAGTTGCTCAGATCCATAGGGTTTATCCCTCGCCGCCTCGACTCCCTGCTCCCTCACGCCGGCAGCCGGCTCCACTCCTAATCGCCTGGTGCTTCGCCGGGCGGTGGTTCGCCGAGCATTCGTTGTTATTGCTGGCCGGTGTATTTTCCTCTCGCCACCGGTAGATCTACGGATCGTCCTTCTTCCCTTGGCGCCTCCTGCCTTTCTCCAGAAATCTATTACATTATTACTACCCCGTTCAATTGGTTGTTTTGGTGTTGCTTTGATTTGTTATATGCTTCGGATCTCAGGTGACGGCGCCATGGAACCCAAGGTGGCTGTGGCTCCCGAGAAGGACGATAGGGTCCGAGAATCTCGCCGTTGCCGAAGCAGTGGCCGAGAGGAGGATCCCGACGAAGCACAACGTCGATCGAAGCGATCTAATGTTCAGACGCGGCACCCCGGTAGCCCGGATCGTCGTATCCGCGACTACCGGCAGGAGGAGGAGATGCACCGCGAGCACGGCGACCACGATGCCATGAGCCACCGCCGCCACCACCACCACCGATACAAGGACGACGACTACGGTGACAGGAGCAGCCGGCGTCGCCACGACGACAGGAGCAGCAGCCGTCGCCACGACGACAGGAGCAGCCACCGTCGCCACGACGACAGCCCCCCTGAAGAAAGCCCGGGTGACAGGAAACTACGTCTTGATGGAGGAAAGCACGGCCAGGACGTCAGGTGCCATTTCGACAACTGTTTGATCAGCCTTCACCTTTGTTTCTTCGCAACTGAATTATTCATTGATGAGGCATCCTCTTTGCGCACAATGAGTTGGTGAAATACCAATCTCTTCAATTATTTCGAAAGTGATTGCTTTGGCTTGTGTCATAACTGCGTTTTGAACTTGGGCTATTCAAAGGAATCATGAAGATGCTATTGATAGGTTATCATTCACCTGCTGCTGAATTATACTTTTAACTTATCATTCACCTGCTGCTGAATTGTACTTTTAACATATTTCCGTACCCCTATTTCGTCTCGGCTCATTCTTTGTTTCATTTTTATCTTAGTGAGGCACAGGAACCGAGTGTGGAACCACAGTTATGCTTAGTGTTGGAAAACTTGTTTGACAAGTGTGTGGTTGAACCATTCGTTGATTCTTTAAAGGTTGGTTATTGTTGTGCTTATATTTAATAACCATTCATTTCTTTGGCTTTGCTTGAGCGCATGCAAACAATGTTTTTGGGGCCTTTGGGGTACATCTGGACACTTATTAGTCAGTGTCTCATAAACCATGCAGTAACACGTACACAATCGTATCTGTTTTGCAGATGGACTCTGTTCTACTGAAGGATGTCAAGGCTGATGCTCATGAGATGTGTGCCACCAAAGGTGGTACAGTGACGAATGTTGGTGTTGACCCGTAAGTTAGCATGTGTATAATACTAATAAATATGGACGATAGATTTTTTGATAATATTACGATGTACTTTTTACAATGGTTGAACTTTTACAGCTATGCTGGTAAAGTTTACGTGCGATTTAGAGATGTAAGAGCAACTCCAACACTACTCTAAACTTCACTTGGCAAATCTTGGATTTTGCCAAGTGTAAAGCTCAAATGCCAAGTGTAAAAAAGAGGCTTTTCCAACAGTTAGCTATTTTTTGGCAAATTTGAACTATCTTGTGATTTCTGAAAAAATCAGAGGGACTTTTATGCAAAAGTTGCAATCTATTTAAGGCATGCGTGCATGCTGAATGTTTGGGTCCCACCGCGTAGGCAGGATGCCAAGCGCTCCCAACGCTCCTAAATTTGAGCCAGTTGGCTTTCTTTTTGCCAAGCATCCTATTTTGCCAAGTGCATATAGGGTAGTGTTGGAGGAGCTTTTTCTATGTTTTGCCAAAAATTAGGATTTGCCAAGTGCATATAGGGTAGTGTTGGATTTGCTCTAAGTTATGCGGCAGCTGCAAAGAAGGCATTGGATGGAGAATACTGCAATGAACGGTTAATTAAGGCAACTTATATAGTAAGAAATGCTGCCACCCAGACTTTTATTATTATTATTTTGAATCTCAGTAAATGATGATATCTTGTTTGCCAGGACCCTTTTGAATGCAGGAGGAAGTTTAATGACTAAGCAATATAGGCGGCAGACTGGATGCAACTACCATAGGAGCTCGAGTATACTGAAAGCCGTGCGCCTCTCCTTGCGATTGGGTCAATGTCAATAAGGATGGAAACGAGGTTTTGATTGCTACTGTCCGGTTTTGATTGATTTTTGGTTGTAGAGAGTATCTTTACATATCAAACTGAAGTCACATTTATTGTTCGAGAAGAACAGATCATCTTATTAGCTGGTTGTTGCCATAAGATGCTTTTAAAACAAACCAATATCATTGGTTGGAGTTATACTAATTCTTAGTTAAATATTGTAAATGCTAGATTCTAAGGGTGTGTTTGGCAGCGAGAAACGTTTTAGATTCTCAGTGAAATCATTATAATCGTTGCTAAATATCACAAAGAGAACTGTTTCCGAGAGAATCACTTGGAACTGATTTATGTTTTTGTCCTAGCATGTAGAGAAACACCCCAAAACTATTTTCTTTGAGTCTAGTTCTAGTTTCGAGGATCTAACAAGCTAGCCAAATAGTTCCACAAAGTGATTTTGATTCATTATGGAAATCTGAATCTGAAATGTTTCTATGAGAATCTCAAACCCCGCTCTTAAAATTCTATTACCTTGAGACAGAGGTGAAGCTAAGGCTTGCTATTGGGGTCCACTAACCCCGATAGATCTTGGAAAACAAAGAGAAAATCACTGTACATGATTGTTATTTGCTCCTAATTACCCCACCTTGCTTCAGCCAAGACCCGGGTGGTCTTCTAGCCTGGCTTCGCCGCTGTCCAGAGATGAAGTGAAAAAAGTAAAAATAATTTTTAGAGATAAAGTGAAAAAATAAAAAGAATTTAGAGTGGTAGCCTGGTAGGATGCAGTGGTTTATTCCCTAGTTGATTTTTGTTAAGCTCTATTGAGGAAATGTTTTCATTGAACTTCTAATCAATCTACTTGTTCTTTGTAATGTAAAGCATAGCTAAGGAGCTCTATTGACGAAACATTTCTTGTTCTTTGTAATGTAAAGCATTGTTGGGAGCTCTATTGACGAAAGGATGTCAATGGGCTTCTAATCATCTACTTGTTCTTTGTAATGTAAAGTATGGAATAGCTATATTTGCGGCTATTTTTACTAGCCGACCATGGGAAACCTGTACACGATCTACGTCCTCCGGTTTCGTTGGTTGGGCCAACATGTGGCCCAGAGGCATGTCACTCGCCTGCCTTCTCTACAACTAAAACATTTGTAGGACAATTGTCCACACTTGGCTTCGCTCGCCTTCACTCCTCCAACCCCCCACCCATAGGTAAATGTCCAGGTCTACCGATAGGACGAAACCTACCTTGGCTCCTCCCGCCTTGGCCAATATTTTACTGCGCCGACAAGTGGGTCCATGTCTGCCTGGCATCCTACCCCACTCGTCCACCACACTATCTCACACTCATGCCCTCCCCTGCCCCTCCTCGTCTCCCATGGACGTCGCCACGCCTTTTGGCTCTCGATGCCGGCGTTAGGCCACCTCCTCTACACGGCCTCCCAGAGTAGGAAGGGCTCCCATTGTCCATCTAGCGGCCTTTCCTCCCACACGCGCGTGGGGAAGACCGGCCGCACCTCCTCTTTCCACGCCGCCGGAGCTTCGGTGAGACGGTGATGGCCGGATCGATGAGATCTAGACTCCCTTTACCTCCCACAATCCCTTCTTCCACAGCGTTTGAAAAAACGACTCCTGAGGGTTGGGCTAACGTGTCCTGATGGTGGCGCATGGCTGGGGCGATGCTAGGCCTGCTCTTCACCACCATGATGGTGGGCGGATACCTCAAGGGTGTTGGAATGTTGAAGCACCTAGGCAAACTCCTGGCATGGTGAACGCTAGGGCAGCTGCGACCTGCTATTCTCCTCTGCGTCATCACTGTGCTCTCCCGTGCACTCTTCACCAACGACACCTACTAGGTCATGCTCACCAAGTTCATGCTAGAGCTTGCCGTTGAGCACAACCTCCCTGCCAAGCCGTTCCTGCTCGCGCTTGTTGTGAAATGACACCTATTCCCAATAGGCATCCATTCACTAATGATCTCATCCATTCGTATGAGCAATTAGGATTAGTGTTAGAGATTAGCAATTAATCATGTCACCAAAGAGTCTATCCTTTGGTGAATAGTTGTCTCTTAGAGACATCCCTTCACATGTATATATTATATGAGTGTTGACGGTAGATAACTCCTAATTTTAATCATCAACTTAACATCAAAAAGGACCTATTTGCAAGCACTCAGTAGAAATAGGGTTATCACTAACAGAATTCCATGAGTTTTGGTGATTGTCTATTTCTACAAGGGGTTACCAAAAAAAACAAAAGAAGGTCCACATGTCAGATTTACATAGAGAGAAGACCGGAACGTCAACTCAAGAAGACTCTAGAAGACTCTAGGAGCCACCACCTGAAAGGTGGGACCCATATGTCATAGGGCAAGGGTGGGCAACAAGAGAGATTTAGAAACCCTAATTCATATTTTCTAGAGAGAGTTAGACAGAGGGGTTCCTCGAATGGATCTGTCTCTTTAGGGTGATAGCAACAAGAGAGATTGAGAGAGTATAGGGTGAAGATAGGAGTTGAGGAAGCCCGGTCTGTCGGTGCCTTCTTCTTCGTATCTTCGGGGTCAAGTCTCCTAACCCGAGGCTTGGTTCTAGAATCGTTCGACAATTCAACTTTTGATACTAGTAAGTTATTGTTCTTATTGTTCTTTGGTTTACGAGTTTACTTTATTCGCTTTGCGTAGGGAATAGAGTAATTATTCATAGCGTAAGCGTGGTGCTTGGGCTAGGAATACTCGTAGATACTCCTTGCTTGGCTGGATTTGTGGTAGCCTTTTGGAGGAAGTGACAATCCTCTTGGGTCTTAGTAGTCCACGTCCCGAAAGGAGGTAAGGTAGTGTTGGGTACCATAAACTGGGATACCCAAATTAAGAGGGAAAAAGCAGCAAAAAGGAACAACGACGTACCCCAAGCCCCAGCATAACCAGCGCCTCGACCGAGCCCTTGGCCTCGAGCACAATCTTCGCCTCAACCGAGCTCTCGGCCTCGAGCGCTATCAACGCCTCGACCGAGCCCCCGGTCTCGAGCGCAATCAATGCCTTGACCGAGCCCCCGGCCTCGAGCGCAATCAATGCCTCGCCCGAGCCCCGGCCTCAAGTGCAATGAACGCCTCACCCGAGCCTTAGCCTCGAGCGCAATCAACGCCTCGCCCGAGCCTCGGCCTTGGCGCCAGGCTTCTAACACACGGCGGCCGTACCCCTGATGCGACATGTGCCATGCTTCCCACGCTGCAGCAGGGCACGTCGCCCACTAGTCCTACAACTCCCATCTCTGTAGCACCTCACCTCTTGTCACTGTGAGCACTGCACGACAGTAGGAGGAATGGGAGGAGTTAACCCCTACCACTGTAAACCATACTTTGGTAGTTACTGTTCTACTGTTGCAGGACAAGCCACAGGGCCTCAGATCTGACCTCCACGACCCGAACAGGGCTCAGCGACGCTTCCAACAGGGACGACCACGCCGTCACCTACACCACAAGGACAAGGCGGTCGATCCCCATAGGGTCGGCACTGTCGCTCCGTTGTACACTGAGGATAAATTACATACTTGCACATATAAAAGCCCTGCCACCCCTTGTTACTATAAAAGGGGAGGCAGGACACCCCATAGGGGACACATGCAACACTCAAGCAACACACGAACACACAACTCACCACACACTGTCATATTCCACTCCACTCACATAGAGATAGAGGACTCAGGACATTGAGCGCCCCTTCACTCACTCCCTAAGCCGAGACCTAGGACACATCCTTCTCTTGCAACTAGCTTGTACTCCCCTACTACAAGCACTCTCAGCTGCAAGGCAATACAGACTCTGATTCTCTCACTGGACATAGGGCATCCAAGGCTTGAACCAGTATAAACCCTCTGTGTTTTCTTACATCACCATTCCGGTTAAGGGGGCACACAGATTCATCACTTGTTAGTGCCTGGACCCCGAGTCCAGACACCGATAGTTGGCACGCCAGGTAGGGGCCTTCTACGTGTTTCTCTCTTTTCCTGCTAGGAAAAGCCCGGATGGCGGATGGATTTCGCCCACTTTGCCTTGGCACCATCATGATGTTTGGGAGTTTGGAGTTCATGTCTCTTGGCTCCGGCTATGACATAGTCTTCCTCCTGCCTCGTGATGATGCTGAGCTGCGTCCCGAGCCGCTCCCGCCCCAGCCAGTGCGTGGGAGGCGCTTGGGACATCATGCAGGGGGAGCCCAGCACGGGCGTCACAGGTCTAGGATCTCTGACCCCGCTGCTGAAGCTAGGACTCGTCCGGCTCTCCCCCCGCACATTCCTCATCAGATCGCCCATTCCTCTAGCCCACACTGTGCTAGGGGAAGATCCTGTGGAGCTTCAAGCTCTACTCCAAGGGCTGTTAGGGGGGCAGCGCGACCTCCTGTTCCACCCCGATCAAAGGGCAAAGCACAGCCTCCACCTCCATTTCGAAAGGGGGACCCGAGGGCTTTGACTTCACAGTTCCCTCCCGCGTCGCCCTCAAAACCTAAGGCGACAGCCGGAGGACCCGCGGCTATGCCTCTTGTGCTCCCCTATGGGCTCAAGAACGCAGCCGCCTCTTATGCCTCCTCCGTAAGCACCTCACTGAGTGCGTATGCGGATCTCCCAGGGCATCACCTAAGGTCTACCCTTGATCTCATTGCCACCCCATCCGTGTCATCTTATCCTGAGGAAGCTTCCTCGAGAGAAGATGCATGGGTTGGCGCTGATTTCTCTGGCCTCGGTGACTCGAAGACTTTCATGCGCTTCCTTGAGGCAAGCAACTACTGCCTCGGCTACTCCGACTCTGATGGGGATGATTACGATCCGTCTCGAGAGTGCTTCAACATCGAGGTTGACGGAGCATCCCTGAATGATCAAGGCGGCGCAGGACCCTTAGAGCGATAGAATGTGACTCCCCCTCCTAACACGACGCTCGTAGGTTATCCTGGGGCCCGAGGAGCCGCATCTGCCCCGGCAGGGGATCGACGACCTGACCTCGAATAGCTCAACGAGCTGGAGGCTAGGCTCGAAGAGGAACGCGTACGCCTACGACAGCTACACGAGACCCTAGAGCAGGATCAGTCTGCACGAGAGGACGGAGGAGCAGCCAGTTGCCGCACCCGCGATGTCAATCGACACATTGTCGAAGATGCCGGTGGGGATGACCCACCAGTTTTTAGCACGGCCAGCCAGAACATGATGGCCGCCGCGCTGCTCCTCAGGGCGATGCCCAAGCCATCGACCCCTGAGGGAAGAAGAGTGTGCCAGGGACTCTGAGGCCTCCTAGAGCAGGCAGTGGTACAAAATGCGGAAAGCTCCGCGTCGTAGTCCCACAACACATGAGCAAAACGCCTAGGGTCTAAAGCCCAGGATCTTCAACCGGTTGGACAAGTTTGGGAAAAGATGGCTTAAAGAACTACCGACCGTCGTTTGGAGTCTAAGGACTTCTCGAAGCCGAGCTATGGGCTTCACCCCGTTCTTCATGGTCTACGGGTCCAAGGCTGTTCTCCTCACAGACCTTGAGTACGGGTCACCAAGGGTACAAGCATACGACGAAAACAGCTACAAAACATTCCAAGAAGACGTGTTGGACCAGCCGGACGAGGCCAGGGATGTAGCTCTTATACACTCGGCTAAGTACCAGCAGGCTCTCCGATGCTACCATGCTTGACGAGTCTGAGGCTGTGCCTTCAGGGTCGGCGACTTGGTGCTGAGGCTCAGACAGAGCAACAAGGGATGCCACAATCTCACGCCTCCCTGGGAAGGACCCTTCGTCATCGCCGAAGTCCTCTAACCCCACACTTACAAGCTCGCCAACAAAGAAGGAGAAGTCTACAACAACGCGTGCAACATAGAGCAGCTATGTCGCTTCTACCCTTAAGTTTTGTAAAGAAATCATTTATACTTATCTTGAAAAAGTAATAAGATGTGGACTATGTTCAATACCAGTTTTTTCTTTTGCCTTAAGAGTAAGCCTCGGCTCTACCCATGCAGAGCCTGAGCCTCCCTCGGGGGCTATATGGGGGGAACCCCCTATTGTCGCAAACCTCTTTTTTGTTTAAGTTAGAGTTTTTCCGACCCAAGCCTTTATCCCTGTTCTTAAGAAGCTCAAAACCACAAACTGACCCCCTAGACTTAAAGGCGAACGAGCCTAAAACACCATCCACGCCTACGGTCTAAGACCTTTTTCTACTCACCCCTTAAGACCGGGAGATAAGTTTGTTTGGATTTTAGAAAAAGTCCCACGGAGGGACTAAAAGCATTAGGAAATAGGGAAGAGGTTTGGGCTCAGAACGTTCAAACCAAAAGATCAGACCCTTGGCGGCTCACCTTACCTCGCGCCGCCGAGGCAAGGTCGGCTCCAATGGGAAAAAGAAGCACAAAAACATAAGAAAAACATTCATAAATATTCATATAGATATCAAGTTCATGAAATAAGGCTCTACTGGCCGTGAATATTTACAAACTAAGCTAATCAGTTACAAGGGCTCTATGGTCCTACCTTTTCAGGCTCTCGCACACCGAGGGGGGAGCACGACTTCTGCGTCGAAGAAGGCAGCCAAGGCATCTCCTGTGACCTCCGCGACGTCAGAGAGCTTCTAGACTTCCTCCCTGGCCTCCTCCTCATCATCAGGGACGACATAGCCCTTGCTCACCACCGGCAGATCAATGTCGATGTAGTGGGAGCTCACCACGGGCAGGGCTTTCTTCACCCCGGTGTGGAGGGCGTCCCTTAGCCTCTCGCTGACCCGGGAGTACAAGGCCTCGACACACCCGCGCAAGGAAGACCCCGATGGGTCCGCCTCGACACTGAGCCCCTCGCATGCCGAGGCAACAACGGTTTCCAGAGTCGAGCGTTTTGTGGCTTCGGCATCGCAGGTCTTCTGCAGAGCATCAGCCGTAGAGACTGCCTCAGTCACCTTCCCCTCCAGCTCTGCAATAAAAAGCAAAAATAAGGTACAGATTTACACATAAGCGACCATGGTAAGGTCACCACCATTACCTTCCACTCGCTTCGCGCTCGCCTCCGCCTGACCCTGCCACTGAGAGGCCTGGCACTGAACCTCGGCAAGCTCATCTCGGGCTTGATTTAGGGCCAGGTCCCTCTGGGTGAGCAGGGCCTCGACCCGGATGACTTCACCCTGGTACCTCTCAGCGGCACTATCGCTCCACTGTACACTGAGGATAAATTACAGACTTACACATGTAAAAGCCCTGCCACCCCTTGTGACTATAAAAGAGGAGGCAGGGCACCCCATAGGGGACACACGCAGCACTCAAGCAACACATGAACACACAACTCACCACACACTGTCATATTCCACTCCACTCGCATAGAGATAGAGGACTTATGACACTGAGCACCCCTTCACTCACTCCCTAAGCCGAGACCTGGGACACATCCGTCTCTTGCAACTAGCTTGTACTCCCCTACTACTTTCACTCTCAGGTGCAAGGCAATATAGACTCCAACTCTCTCACTGGACGTAGGGCATCCAAGGCCCGAACCAGTATAAACCCTCTGTGTTTTCTTGCATCACCATTTTGGTTAAGGGGGCACGCAGATTCATCACTTGTTAGTGCCTAGACCCCAGTCCAGATGCCGACAGGTAGGGTATATGGTACTAGGGTTAAGCACTCTTTGAGGTGTCTCTTTTCTCTAGTTACTCCCCTTAGAACGATATCTACACACTTACCATAGGTTAGAAGAAGGCTGAAGAAAGAGTTCTCTCTATATCGCTTAATTCTCGCTATCTTGTCTTGCAACCCATGGGTAGTAGGTAGGATAAAAGGTTAGTCTTTTGCACGCTTTCTCCTAGTGGTAAAAAATAAATACGATACTCTAGACTTATCTCCTGGGTGAAGTACTCACCGATATCCATATGCTTGCGGATTATTTCTCTTTGATTTTTTTGTGTGGGTAACTAATATCAACAAGCATTTCTGGCGCCGTTGCCGGGGAGAAAGACGGTCTGCTTAGATAACCTTGTCTTACTCTATCTTGTGTCACACTTTTACCTTTTTCTATTATCTCACCTTTTCTTACATCTTACCTTTTCTTTTATGGATACCTTAAATTCCATTCCTATCCTTCAGTTCTCTGCACCACAGAGACTAGCCTAGTGCCACATGAGTCATCACAACCTATCCAAACATGTAGCTATAGGCTGAGTCCACGGTTGATTGTGTTGGTCCAAAGCCTATCCTGAGAAGGAGCTGAAAATCCTTACCTACACATTAAAGACTTTGAGCAAACATGTGACTATCTTCGCATAGAAGACATATCTGATGAAACTCTCTGTTGGAAGCTATTTGCTTTTTCATTAAAGGGAAAAGCTAGACAATGGTATAATAGAGCCGTAGGTAAGCAACAAGGAGATTTGGGATCTTTACGTTCCAACTTTTGCCTAGATTTCTATCCTATCTCCCAAATCATCGACCTTAGAGTCAAGGTTCTCACTATAAAGCAAGAATCTAAAGAAACCTTGGCTTCAGCCTAGAATCGATTTACTATACTTTTAGCATCCGACCCAGACCTTAGTCTACCAGACCATATTCTTTTACAACATTTTTATAAGGGTCTGAGTAGAGAAAGTAGAAAGTTGCTCAACACTACATTAGAAGGATCTTTCTTGCATGTCTCTTCTGAGAAACCAAGATTAATCGTAGATCAAATCCTATCCACTAAATTAGATTACCTCCTAGAAGTAGAGCCTCAACCCAGTTAGCTGAAACCAACCCTTCACCAGACACATCGTCTACCTTAGCTAACACATGTCTAGAGAAAGAAAAAGAAGAAATTCCATTTCCAGATTTTATGCTAGACATAGAACCTGATCTCTTTACCGAATTTGGAAACATCTTGAATTATCACTCTGTGAAGAGGCCACAGAGAAACTCTAGAAAGTCTTTTGATCCCCCTGAGGATATTCCTTCTGGAAGAACCTCAAGAGAATTAGTATCGGTTATAAGTAATGAATGGTTAGAAGAATCAAAGCTTTCCACTGAAATAATCCACTTAGATTCATCTTCTATTCCAATTCATTGCATAATCAATACAGATCAAATAAATGCTCTCTATAATCCAGTTGTGGGGATAAACATCATGCCTATGTCTCTTGCAGAACATTTAATACAAGACATGACATTAATCCTGATAATAAAATTGATCAGAAGTCTCTCAGGACATATCATCCCTAGTTTTGGAATCCTACACATCCTACCCATCCAGGTAGAAGGAACCCCAATACATTTAAGCTTTTATATCTTTGACACATGGGACTTCAACCTGTTGATAGAACAACCTTTTAGATGACTTCTCTATGAAGGACAATCTGGGAAGCTAAAAATTCGCTTAGGCAAGAAACTTCAATTCCCACTGTCCATCTCACATTCTTTAAACTCTAGGACCGAACCTTATCCACAAGAAGACCCGCTGTGGTTGGTTCTGGAAATGCTGAGGCTGCTGGTTGTGGTTCCATTGACTAATTGGTCCCTAGAACCTCTCTTGAAAACCTTGCTGAGAATTGAAATGCTAGCAGTTGTTACTACCAGAACCTTATGCTAGCATCCTCCTCTTCTTATCCTGACCTTTGCACATATTATCTAGCACAATAGCACGATTCACAAGAGCTTGGAAGGTAGGATAGTATTTCCAGCCAACTGCAACCTGAGTTCATAGTAGAGACCTTTCATGAACAGATGCTGCTTATCAGCATCTTCCTAACATCATTCGGAGCATAGCGAGCCAACTGCTCAAATGTATCATGATACTCAGCCACAATCATGGAGCCCATTTTGAGAGATCTAAATTCCTCCTGCTTAAGCTCTATCATTCTTTCATTGATATGTCATGCTCTAAAATCTCTGCAAAATTCCTGCCAAGTGATAGCAGGAGCATTGTTGGGACGAGTAGCTTGATATGACTCCCACCAAGTTTGAGCTGCTCCCTGAAGTTGTCCACAAGCATACACAACACCTTTTCCATATCATTGCACTGTGCTATGTTCAGTTGTCTTTCCACAGCACGTAGCCAATCATCTGCCTCCATAGGGTCAGCAGTGTGAGTAAATACCGGAAGTCTTCCCTTCATAAATTCTCCACGCTTATCCCTCACATGGACCGATGGTGGTGGTGCAGGTTGATGCTGAAGGTGTTGCATAAAGGCATGCATCATCTCGTTCTGAGTCTGCATGAGCTCTTCTATAGAAATTGGGGCATTAGCACCCGTGCCATGGCCTCTGCCTCTGCCTCAACCCCTTGCTGCCATCTGCATTCCAAGATATAGAAACAAATCTTAGTAATATCCAACATGATAAATACGAGAGATAATTGAATCTGAATTTTTTTCTGGGCGATATCCAACATCAGCAGTTTAGAAAATCAGTCATATATAGAGTTACAGAAATCAAAAGGGGACGTTCTTTACACCGTTGGAAAGATAAAGAAATTATCTACAACTTTCGTTTAGATCATATTAACAGATTATGTCGTTAAATTAGTTAAAACTGGGCATAACCGAAACTGTTCTAGAATTCTAGACTGTGCAGAAACCTCAACTTTGAACAGTTATGTCTCACAGCTAATAATAGATAATAGTGTCATTCTTGCGGCTTTGGAAAGATAGATAAGTCTAGTTGTTCCTAAAAAATTTGATAAACTTTGCACGAATAGAATTTGAGATATACCAGAATTATTGCAGACTGCTCCAGAAATCAGCAAGGGACATAAATAGAATTTAACCAAACCCAACTATTTAGTTCATTAATCCTTATGCCTTAGGCCTATAAACTAAATAAAATTGTGGAGAAAACTGACGAGATCATTACACTCATTACAAAGATCCAAATCAAACATAAACATAATGACAAACCAAACCAAGCATTAAAGGTTCACACTTCAAGCCTTGACTCAACTAGTGGAACTATCGTTCTCCTCCTATTAAGGGTAAAGCTTTACTCCTATTTCAATGATGCTAGAAAGTGGTAAGAGAAAGTTCTAAAAGCATATCAAAGCAAGGATTGAGGGTGAGAACAAGTCTTTAAAAATAGGCAACAAGGTGAAGATGAATAGCAATGGAAAGGATATAATATAGAGGAAAGTATCAAGGTTTATAGAACAGAGATTTTATAGCAATTTTAAAACCTTAAGACGACCAATTTCTAACTAGACTTGCATCCGACAGTCAACAAAGCTTTGGTACCAATTTGTCACACCTAAATTTCAAGAACAAAATAGTGCATAAAAGGCTGATGTGCATCCCATAAATAGTCGCACACATAAATTGACAAATCTCAAATAGTACCATCACATTGTTTATTACATATCGGATTAACAATCATTACATAGTATTAAACAAATAAAGACACTCTCAACGGAAGCACCACTCAGGGACACTATCAACTGATTGACTCCAAGCCTAGTACTCAGAACGGTAGTCCTCATTCCAGTCATCTTCATTAGAATATCCTGAGGTGTTGTAAAATAGCAAGAATGAGCACATATCATACTCAACAAGTATAACCAGGGGTTCATGAGGCTCAATTAGTTGACACTGGTTTGACTGCATTTAACTTTTATACATAGATAGCATGTTCATATTTAGATAGCAAATGTCAAGATTGCATAATTACATCCCATAACCACATGATCAATGTATACAAGAATTAAGAATAACACATATAAACAACATAATAAACTATTATTTATCATCATTAATCATGTTCATTAGTGTCCATCTATTCCGTCAATTTTTTCAGGCCGCCCGTATCTTTGGGCACGGCTAGTATACCAGATTTAATACTCTGTAGAGGTTGTACATCTTTACCCATGAGTCATGATTTACCCTTTCGCCCGAGGTCGCAAGTCTCTTAACCCCCTTCCTAGGGAGGTCGGTAGGGATCACTATGAAGCCTTTCAGAAGTTTATCTAACAAGTTAGGGCCACATGGTTTCCCAGGCGTGCAGATATAGAGCCCACCTTCCAAATGACACAATGACGCGCAACCTATACACATAAGGACAGAGGCCACACTATACCCAAAACGGCAAGCCCCTCTAGCGCCCTTTTGAGTAACCTCTAACAAGCTAGATAAGGTCTTCATACTGAGCTAAATCCAAAACCATATAGCCCTCATAGTTGTACGAGTTGTCCCAGCTTTTGCCAAGGGATAAGTCCTTATGGAGGGTCAAGATCAATCTAGCAAAAGCTAGAGTTCTTTCCATCCTTTATGTTCAAGTTGCTAGAAAGTTTATTTTATTGTTTATTGCATATCCAAATATTCATGTTATAAGATCATTGATTATAATCAAGCACTAGCAAGAACTACCCAAATGCATATCTAAAATGGTATCAAGGAATTCAAGATAACAAGCATATATGATTTTACTAGGGTTGTCAAGGTGGACACATGCATATGATATATGTATTTAAAATTGTATAGGTAACAAGGATAGTCCCAAATTATACTTGTCTTGATTAAATATTTCCTATTGTTCCTGCTGATTGTCAAAAGATTGGCCTTGATCACCAACGTATTGCTCACTGTCTATACTTGATCATCAATCAACAACACACATTCCAATGGAGACAATCATACAACAAGCAAATAAACTATAATTAGAACAATACACCAATAGTGATAAAACAAATGTAAAAGTTTATAAAAATGTTCTACACAGCACTGCGATCACACAAACGTAAAGATCACAAAAATCAGAATTAGAACGGAGAAGTTATGAATTTCCTAAGATTTCCTATAGAAGGATAATAATTAAATAGTACCACTAAATTATAAAGTTAGAAACTGAAACGATAGTGATACTAACATGTAGAGCTCGCAAAGACGAACCTAGCGCAATTTGAATGGATCAAATCGGAGTTAAAATGAGCATTTTATGACAAACAAAATCAGTGACAGTTTTGTAAATATAGAAAACGTATTTCGAAATACACTAGAGTCGATTTACGTTTTCATAACGACAAAACACATTTAAGAAAGACGTCGGGGACTGCAGGTTCTATTAGTGAAGAAGAGAGGGGCTCTTTAACAAATTGTACCCCGAAGGGGTATTTTATATTCCTGGTCGTAGATCTCTGATCGGACGGTGCAGAAATGATCTGGCGCTGAAAATGCCGGTGGCTGGCCAGAACAGAACCCCGCGGCGGCGCCATTGGCGGGCCTCGCCGGAGCTCGTCGAGCCAATGCTGCAGTGCACCAAAAACTAAACCGAGGACACGAGGAGTTAGAGGAGCTTGTGGCGAGCTCACCTATGGCGTTCTTTCGGTCGTAGAAGGCTCGAAGAGGTGTGGCTACGCGCGGCGGCGGAAGAAAACCTACGGAGCGGAGACTAGGGTGGCTCGATGGCTTACCTAGATGCAAAAGAGGGACTCTGGGGGTCAACAAAGCCTTAAAGGGTGACCAAATCGCGTCCCCTGCAACCAGTCCTGAGATTGAAGGATCGGTTTCTCTCTTGGTGGGAGAGAGACCGGCTCGGTTACGCGCGTTGCGGAAGAAAGATAGGGCACTGCCATGTGGGCCCGATTTGTCAGCGTCTAGAAGTGGAGGGTGTTGGTAGTTCTTATGCACAATTAAAATATGAAGGATTCTGCAAGCGCACAGAAAACCATTGTAGCATTTTACCAGGAGTATTCCAGGTATCGTTATTTATATTTTACCACTAGGAAACAATGGATAAAGATATTGGTAGTCCACCATCATGTATCTACTAACTAATACACCAACTAGACTAAAGTAGCGGTAAATAATCGATGATAGGAATTATGCATATATGACACACACCGGAGAATTCTATGATAAAAGAGTAGATAGCTAAATTGAGAGGACAATTGAAGAGTTTAGGGTTCCTAAATACTTCTCTGTTACTAGGATTCTATAATAACTAATTCATGGTAGGTAAAGCAATCACACAATAACACTTCGGGACATCAGAGCACTTAGCCATAGACAGATGAGAAGGGGGCTAGGACGGTCTGACTACGGTCCTACAATGCCAATCCAAACGTGGTGGAATACGTCGGTCGTCAGGGCTGTCACCACCTGGGGCTACCACAACTATCCTAGAACTAGGTGCAATCTCAGGTAACCTATAGTCTAGACACCATGTCTCTACTACAAATTACTACTCTAGTCACAATTAATAACTAGAGCACCCCATGCGGGCGGAGATCCTATGCTAAAGTATAACAACTATACTAACCAATCAAATGTAATGCATAAAAGTAAATAGAAGAGATAAAATATATTAAAGCATGTCTTACAAGAAAAGATATAAAGATATACCAGAACTCTGACGACTCCTCTAGAACCTGAGCGTAGCGCAGCTCTCCCTAACTCGAACTAATCAACTACATTGGAAAGTCTAGCCCTAATTCTCTAGAGGTGAGAGGTCATCCATTCGAGAGACGCCTCTACATCTCCATAATGTGGTGCCCTCAGGGAGGGGGTCTACCTCTTTATTTATAGCCTAGAAAAGCCTCCCACCTCTTTTGGACAGACGATGTGGGACTAATTCTTCCACCGTTTGCTCTGTTGGGCTATTATACATCAACTTGGGCCTTCCAATCATCCCTCATTGTGAGCCCACTCAAGAGAGCAGCTTGGGGCGCCTCTCATGGGCCTCTATCATGCCATATGAGCATCTTCTCACGCCATGGGCCTTACTTGGGCATGGGGCCCATTATTGGTAATTCTCCTTTATTTGTAAAATTAATATCTTTCCACTCCGGACTCCAAATATAGCAAATGATATGTCCGTTTCGATCGTCTCGATGAGCCCATCACAATGGTGTAGTCCAAATCATCATTTGATGTACTTTTATTTGATGGAAAATTGCATATTCCTACAAAACAAGTGAGAACACCAAAACTCGTGGAACTCGTTAGAATCAAACCCTACAACTATGCTTTGTGGTTGATATCATGTTATATTGAGCAATAGTTGATGGTATAAAATAGGTCTTAATGACTATCAACAGAGGGGCTGGTTTGCTAGAGAGAGAAGAGAGGGAGGGAGCGCGCGGCTGCGCCTAGGCCAAGTGCTGGGCTGGCGCTGAGCTGGGGAGTTCCTTCTTCTTTCTTTTTTTTATTTTTTCTTATTTCAAAGCCATTTTCAAAAGAGATTTGAATTCCTTTAAACTTTAAACAAAGATACACAGCACAAAATTAAATATGCTCTAGCATGAATGCCTAAACAAGTTTCTAGCCCTATGTTGGATTTTAATTTCAATAAAATTTATTTATTTACTAATTTAAATGCTCATAAAAGTACTTAAATAAATCAAATTAAATCCTATTAATTGAAAATAAATTTTTGGGTGTTACAATGAGATGGGGATAGTTTGGAAGGATAAGCTTCATGATGCACTCTAGACATACCAGACAACATACAAGACACCCATCGGGATGCCACCCTATCAACTTGTCTATGGAAAAACTTATCACTTACTAGTGGAGCTAGAATTCAAAGCTCACTGGACTATCAAAAGATGGAACATGGATTTGGAAGCAGCTAGAGACAAGAGGAAGATGCAACTCTCTGAGCTAGAAGAGTGGAGAGAAAAAGCATATCACAATGCCAAGATTTATAAAGAGAGAGTAAAAGGATGACATGACAAAAGGATCAAGAAGAAGAGTTCACCCTAGGCGATAAGGTATTACTTTTCAATTCCAGGGTGAAGCTCTTTGGGCATGGAAAACTTTGAAGCAAATGGGAAGGGCCATTCGAGGTGGTGAGCTCATCGTCGCATGGAGCCGTCACACTTCGCAACAACGAAGGTATGTTATTCAAGGTAAATGGTCAACGCTTTAAATTATTTTTAGAGCCCAACAATGAATTAGAGGAAGTAGACGTAATTACTTTTTTCTCAATTAAAATATATCCCTTTCCCCTGCGGGAGCCTAGATGTCAAAAGAAGGTTAATGGTTGAAAAGATGTTTATTCATACGATGTTACTGAAAAATCATTAATGAAACAAGATGAAGTTACCGTATTGTTTTCTTGGCTGTGTTTGGCATAGCTCAGCTTCACTAGTAAAGCTATTTTTTATAAAAACAGCTTTATAAACAGCTTATTTGATGAAGCTAAGCTATTTTGCAAAAGATGTTTGGCAAAATAGCTTCACATCGTAGATCCAACAATAAAATGACTGTCCTACCCATTGCTTTTCTTTTTTTCTATTTCCCCCCTCTTTCTTCTATTTTCCCGTCATCTTCCTCGCCTTCCAATGCAGCTCGCATGTGAGCCCACGCCAGTCCTTGATGACTGCGCCAGCAGCAGCTGCACCCACACTGGTCCTGGCCTCTTCCACACCTGAGCGACAAGGCCGAGCCATCCAATCCCCTCAGATCAACGAGTTGCAAGTTGTGACCGGCGCCCCTGGCGGCCGTGCTCGCGCACGCCCCAGCGACTGTGGCGGACACGCCCCCGGCGGCCGTGCTCACGCGCGCCGCGGCAGCCCACACCCCGACGGACGTGCCCGCGGCAGCCCTGGCGGCCAAGGCTGCCCGCGCCTCGGTGGCCGCGCTTGCCCTTCCGGCCATGGCCGCGAGATTGAGCGACCGCACCTTGCAAGACTGACACTGGATGCGCCTCCTGGCCTCGAGATCGAGCAGCCGCGCCCGGCGATGCCCACGAGCTCGAGCGGCCGTGCACATTCCTCTTCGGGTCCGGCAGCCGAGCGCGCTCGTTTGTCGTGGCGGCGCTCGCTGGCCCGGCGCCCGCGGTGGCACTGACTGGCCTCGGCATCGGCGGCGGTCGTCGCGCGGCTGATTGAGCACTAGAGCATGGGCAGAGCTCGTCTTTACACAGGATGGGCCCACAAAGCGGCAGGTGAAGCTGGGACAAGCTACTTTTTTTCAGCTTCATCCAACTTGTATCTTTGTGAGAGGGGGAGAAAAACAGCTTCACTCATGAAACTATTTTGAAAATAAATGTTTGGTAAAAAAAAACAGCTCACAACACCTCGTGAAGCTGTTGTGAGCTGTGCCAAACAGGTCCCTTAGTATTTCCACATCAGGAGATGGAGTCACCTAGGGTTTCCTAGAGCACACAGAGCACGCGCGGAATAGCAGGAGGGAAGACGCACCAGGGGTATCTTCGCCGGCGGCCAACCGAAGGGACAGGTCGCGATGCGCCGTAGCCGTCGCCGGCGGGGATGACGCGCGGCTGCGGCGCAGCTAGCGCCTTCTTCGATCCCCTCCTCTCCAATGGCAGCTATGGTCCAGCTCCTGCTAATGCCAATGTTGGTCTCCGACCCAACCCGGTATTTCCACAATGGCATGCGTGCGCATGCCTTATCCTCCGGCTGCAGCTTCTCCAAGATTTGTGCTGGTCAACCCTTTTTCTTTTCCCCGTCTTTCCTAAACCTTATATGCATTCCTTCCTCCACTTTCCTTTCCCCCCAATCCATTACCATCTTCTTCGCTCCCCATCTATCTCCTCCCCGAGCCTTCTTCAACCTCTGCCGCATCTCTCTCTGTATCTCCGTCTCTCCCTCTACCTCCGTCTCCCTCCATCTCTCTCCCCCCTCTCCCTTCCTCTCTCCATCTCTCCCTCTCCCTCTCTATCTCAATCTATCTCTGTCTCTCCTGAGGCCTCTCCCTCTCTCACTCTCCTCTTTGAGTCGTCTTCTACCTCTGTCTCCTTCCTCCCTCTCTGTCTCTCCCTTACTCTCTCCCCCCTCTCTCTCTGCGTCTGCAACTGATTGAAAGTTTTGTTTCTTCAATTCTACTGTGTATCTTCAGTTCTAGATATATTCATACCTTAGCCTATCCATAGATCTTTCATTTGAGTCTATTAGATTCTGCTATATTAATTTTTGTTTCTTCAATTTTTTTATATCTTCTGCGATTTATTTTATCTATAGATCTAATTTTAGATTACTCAATGTTTTTATCAATCTTGAAGAGTACCGTTGCCTCAAGCATCGACAGATCTTTCATCTATCTGTAATTACTCGATTATTCTGTAATTTATTTTTTTCCAATTCTTTCTATATCTCCTGCAGTTTGTTTTTCGTCCTATAGATCTAGATTTAGGTGATTCAATATTTTTATCAACCTTTGAACTACTTTATCCATCGGATTAATTGTGTGCTTATTTTTATAAAAAAATCGAGTTTTAGGTGTGAGAAATTTAATTGTTTCTTCGCTAAGTGGCCTTTAGGTTTCATATATGCTTGATTCTGTTATATAAAAGGTATCTCACCTGCACACCATCAACTCTTCTAAGATTATTCCTCCCCACATTCAAATATTATACGATATGAATCCATATCAGATAATGTTTGTCATGAGATATATTGCATCTCAAAAATTCACTCTCACTAAGTCTGCTTAATGATATTCCTAATATTTAGCTATGTATGTTTCATGTGCTGGAGGTAAAGTGCATATTTACTTTCTGCTCATTGTGCCTACAATTCACTCTCTATGCTGCAACATGCTTATGCATCTAGGATATAATTTTTTTGCTGATTTAGTAAGCTAATGTGGATATTTGGTTACACAATATGACCTTTTAGATATAGTGCTACGTAGGATGCAAAACTATCCCATTAAATGATCCATTCAGCCATTATTATGTAGCCTGCTACATGCAAAATTCTATGCTGCAGCATGGTTAGGCTGTTTTATTTGCAGGTTTCTAGATGGTTTGATACACTATTTATATTAGGAATTTTTATCTTCTTTTAATATATTTGCTATAGCTCATTACCTACTATGCAAGTCAATAGCATGTTATTGCATCAACAGCATATTAACCTTCTGCACTAATTATGTGTCTTAATATTTTCTTATTTAGCCTTTTGAAGAACTCTACTGAGTCATTATGAATATGGTATGTGTCTATCCTTTTTTCTAATTTCTATTTTCCAATGTACCTATACTGATCTATATCATATTATTTTTACATACACATATATTCTTAACCGCATTCTATTTTGATATTAATACTCATACTACAACCACACCACTTTCTTAACAAGTTTTCCTTTTTTAAATGATTAGAAAGCTGCCGGATATGGACTACTAGTGTTAATAGCGATAGTTTTCACATACAAGATTTTTATGCTAGAGTGTCCTGTAGACCCCATCGTGAGTTTTTTATTTCCCATCCTTTAATGCTTGTGATCAATCTATGCACATCCTTCAAATGTTTTGGTTTAATACTAATTCACTGCATTTAAGAGATGGCACATGACCTGAAGCGTGTTTTGGGCAACATAAGAAGCTTGATCTGAAGCATATTAAAATATGCAATACAAATTCTTGATCTACCAGTAGGACAATATATTCGAACTAACAAATAGGAGAAGAGTTCTCACAATAGATCTATGTTCACATTCCGTAATTGTTTTCACAATAGATCTATGTCCACATTCCGTAATTGTTCTTAGACATCTTTGCTCATTATGGCATTTAAATTAATTTGATTTTTTTGTTTGAAATTTTTGTTTCTTCATCAGGTAAGTGGCCAATGATGAAAAATTCCTAATTTAGTGATGAAAAAAGTGATCTTGTTCTAGTGAGGGACTGGGTACTTCAAATTTTCTAGTGCTGTTCTTACTACAAAACAGACCTGTTGTGGCCTTGTCCATTCGGATGGCAACCTGGGTTTTCCAGAATGGCATGCGCGTGCGTGCCTTATCCTCCAGCTGCAGCTTCTACAAGATTCGCGCTGGTCAACCCCTCATCTTCACCCATCTCTTTCTTGTCCACTTGTTTTCCTTTTTCACCTTGATGCCTTTTCATACTATTGCAATTTCTGTCTATGGCCCTTAAGCTCCAAAAACAAGATCATATGAACGTAGAGGACTGGTTCAGAGGCCACTATTTGTCACAATTTTTAATGTTTTCCTATTTTCAAACATATTTATAACTAGTTATTTGTTGTGCTAATTGATTCCATGTTAATGCTGGATTTTTATTCTTGTGAGGGACTGGTTACTTATAGTCTTCTAGTGCTATTCTTCTTACTACCAAACAAACCCTTATGTTTTATTGTGTTGTTGTTCTTTTTCACCTTGATGTCTTTTCATGCTATTGTAATTTCTGTCTATGGCCTTAAGCTCCAAGAACAAGATCATATCAATATTCTATTTAATGACCTCATGGCGCAAATTTACAGTCATCCAATTTAACAATGTGTTCTTCCATGAGAGTACAATTAGTTTATAAAACTCCTTTAATCTTATCTTGTTCAAACTAAGCATTCTAGCTTTTTATCGTAAGACTTTACCTTACATTAGGTTTAGGTACACTCGTAATTTTGTACTCTATTCTACATATAGCAAGTCTTCAAGGTTTGTTTCTGGGTACTTTCAGCATTTTGGTTTAATTTCTCAATAGTGATTTTAGTTCATTGCCGATTTGAGCCCAATCATAGTGAATTCAGACAAATGTCTTCAAGGTTTATTTTTAAAATTGAATTTCATCTACCATGTTGATTTCTTTATCCAATAATTATTGTTCTGTAAAATAGCTATCGATAAATTAATCAAGCTTTTTGTTTTTTCTATTTAACCATAATATGATTAGTTTGTAAAGTCAATAATTTTATCGTTGTTGTAAAGCTTTGAAATTCCATGCTCAATATGAATGCCAAATTCTTGCAGTTACCTTTATATGTGCAAATTAATGTATATCATGGCAATAGGGCTCACAACGGGTTATTGAAGGCCTCCTATTGTTGTAGGTATAGGTATGCTACTTCATGAACCCTCCTATTGTAATTGTGTCCTTCAGGAAAAAAAACTAGATCCAAATTTGTCTATTCTCTGTCTATCTGTATATTGATATGGTACATTATTTAGCACTGATGTGATTTTTGTTACTGCAGCTTTCTTGTTTCCAAGCAGTTTGAATCCTGACATTCTTCAAGGGCTACTTGGATCTGGTCAGTCCATTAGTAAATTGAATACTTGTTTTAGTTTTCAATTTTTCATATCTTCGTACTCGCCTTTGCGCAGTTGGTTATGTTACGTTGTCCTCACTTTGCATGACATGCTACCTTTTGCATTTGACTATTTGCGGCCAGAATCAAGCTGTCTATCTGTCTAATGTGTTTCATATATCTGCTATTTTGATAGATCTAGCATGGCATTAATTCATCCTATGCTTCCTTTTTAGATGTATAGGCACAAACTGCTCTTATGTGTCCCCAAGCCCCCATGTTGTTTTTGGTTTCCTTCATAATTTTGTTTTTAAGATATGTTTGTTTTATGTCTGTTCTCAGATGTTTCGGATATAGTGCCAATGGTTCTTCTAAAAGCTATCTCACTCTCATCTTGTTGATCTGTTATCTAGTCCGATTTAGTTTTCAAGTTCAATATTATTATGGTGTCCTACTGCTGGTAGCCTCCAATTTTTCTCCCCTTTTCTCATATTTTCCCTCGCGTTTCTTGATCCATCCGAATGCTGGCTAATGTTCCGGCTAGTGTGTTGGTGTCCTCATTTGTTGACACTTTTTGTGAATTTTTGGATGTGATCTATTTGCACTTTTGTAAAAGTCCAACTCTAAACTATTTAGTAAATTTGTTGGCTAATGCCGGCAAAAAGCGCCATTGGACCAGCAAATATTTAATCATTATTTGTTTGCCTTCAATAATGCATAACGGATAGAGTAACAGATTTATTGGTATGTTGGAGCTCCAACATATATACCAATAAATCTGTTACCTCGAGGTTAATGAGCTCATTAGGTGTATTATGAATGTGCCATCTTCACAGTGCACTTCAGCTTTGTGGCACATAAGAGTCAAAACTAGCTTTTGTTTATGCAGCACCTTTTATTTATAATTGTTTATAGCCATGCCAGCACAATTAGTTAGTCCATCGTACATAGGTCACTCAGCCTCATACTCATACAGTCACATCCAACCGAGTTCCTCTTATTGAAATGGTAATAACAATTAATTAGTTCCTTGCTTAACTACTCCAGTTCTAAGAATCATTTTCCAGATATGCAGGTCTGTGAGCTTGGTCTGATATTCAATTTTCATAAGGTGCGAAAACTTTGATATATAGGCGTGTCTCTTTCTTCCGACCATATATTTGCTACAGTACCAAAGAACTTTGACCTCCTCACTCTTTTTTTTTCTTTCTGGATTTGCAGACGTACTTCATATTGGACATGATTTTGATTGTTGGTGAACTTCAAGAATCAAACAATAAATCGGTAACTACACTGGTAGCTTATCCATTGAATTCAGATGCGATCTGAGTAGTATAAAACTATAAGCATTTCTAACTGCACATGGGTGCTCTGCCTTGCCTTTGTTGACATAACCATGCGGATATATATGTGAGTAGGTATTAATTTAAGTATAAAAAAATTAATTTTATTTATCCGGCAAACAAAATTTTCTTTTTCTTCGATACATTTCAAACAAAATAAATTCATGACTGAATGTCTGTTTGATCTATTATTGCCTCTAGAATTCATCTTAGCACAGGTAAGCTGATGATCAGTTCTGATGAGGTACTAGACATTCTGTCGTTCCTTCATGCTGATCCATTTATTGGTACTTAGTGCCCTTTAGTTTACCAGAATGGTATGCTCCCTATCCTCTGGTTGTGGCTACTCCAAGATTCATGCTGTTCAACACCTCCTCAGATCCTAGATGCTCCTAGAACATGATTAAGTGATGAAATATAATATTCTTAGGCCTGACAAATTTATAAGTTTTTGTTCTTGCCAACCTCTGCTATTATAAGCTTGTGTTGGCGCTTAACTTCTCAATTTTTTGTTATCTACCACTTGACACTAGTCATATTTTTTTTTTGTTTTATTCAGATTTAGTTTTAATTGAAACAATTTAATCCTACTCACCTAATGTGATAATGTGAAGTCTTCATACTCATTTGCTCTTATACCCGCCTTATGTTTCTATTTTATTACTTTAGAGTTGTATTAGTAATAGCCCTTTGGTTTAACAATGTTCACTTCATTGTAATCTCTTTCAAGTCCAGATATTTTGTGTTACTAACAGTGTAAGTACTCTACGAATATCACTAAGGCAAGCCTTTTGAGAACAAGTGTCTTCCTTCTCTATCAATGAAATAAGCACTGTCTCATGCTTGTTCGTTCAAAAAAATGTAACACAGTAGCACTATTTATATTGGAGAAGCTAGTATATGAGTATCCAATGAATTCTTTCCATGATGTGGTTTTTTTGCTATTGTGACCATCTTTCAAGCTTGAATGGCTTTTTAGGACACCGCATTGAGGTTTGTTCCAGAGTGCCAAAATTGTATCGCATACCAAGTTTTCTTTATGTGGCTATTGCAATTTGTTTGCTATGGAGTTCCTCCCGACTCCTAGAATTTCTACTGATAGAATGCTGATTATTGAATTTATTTCTTAATGTTCTACTCCATGCCTTCCAAATTATATAATTATTTTGGTTTTCCTTCCAAATTTTGGCATGGAGCAAGCTAATGGCTTAGGTGCAAATTCTGTACCGGTCCAATAAATGATGAGCCAAGTTTTGCAGATAATGTCTGTCAATCTAGCTTTGATGAAGCAAGTAACAAATACAAAGAAGAGAAATGCCATGTATTTTTAATGATTTTCGGAATATATGTTTGTTCAACAAATGGGTACAAAGCAATTCATTATAGAGTCAGAGCATTTCAAGTTTAAATAATCATAAATAATCATAACTCTTTATAATTCTATTGTGGGGTGCGGCTGACCAAAAGTTTTGCCATCCTACTGAGTTTGATTTCCACTTGAGAGTAATCATAAAAACATGAAAGAGGGGGGGTTTTTTTTTGAGAAAATAGATCTGTACAAACTTGAATAATAAAATAAAGTGTTTAATGGTGGTGTGGCAAGTTAACAAAAAGCATCTTAGCATTATAATAAAATAATAAACTGTGATGAAAGATGCTAACAACATGATCTAAAGAAAAAATTAGAGTAATCATAAAAAAGTGTTTTAAGGAAAAAAATAGAGCTGTACAACATAAGGGCCATGATTGACATGATAACGATCTCGCAAAAAATGGGAGGAAACAAAAAAAAGATGTAATTTGGGAGGCAATTAGTCGGAATATAAAAAAGAAAAGGTATGGGAGAAATGGAAACTCAGAAAATGACTGATGAGATTTTTTTTTAATTAGAGGTTGCCACTGAGAGAAGTACAAAGTACAAACTGGCGCAAAAACTGAAAAAAAACAACAAAGGGTGACGGAGGGGATTCCAACATGGGTCTGCGTGTGGAGGGCGGGAGCACTAGAACACCAAAAGGACGGGAATGCGCAAAAGCAGGGAAAGGGAATGGGTTGGGAGCGTGGGTTGACCAATCCAAATCTTAAAGCGCGAATGAAAGGAGGAGATAAGGCATGCGCGCGCTTGCCGTTGCGGTTTTGTTCATTCGGTCTCTGACCCTGCTGGCCTGCTCCCCCGCATGCATCGCTCTTGGTCACCGACCCGCGCGTGCGCCCCCGACCCAAACTCCGCGCCCACGCCATAAGACCCCTCACCGGAGCTCGGCGAGCCCAGCGGTCGAGGATTTGGCGCCGCCGCAGCTGGACGTGGGCTCGCTGGCTGCGGCGCGCAACCATGGCCATCGGCCAGACGTGCGCGTCCAGCTCCTGGGTGCTGCCGACGATGAATGTGCCGTGACGCACGAGTCTACGGCTATGCCGTCGCCCGCAACTATGCCACCGCAGGCACCCAGACCCGCGCCCGTGCACGCTTAGCATCCAGCAGAGATAGTACCGGCGCTACCTTGCCTCTGCTCCACGGACCTGTCCGCGCCTCGCTACCGCCCGCGTGAGAGCCGAGGTCGCCGTCACGGTAGCTTCTGAGTTTGCGGAGCGAAATAGGGATGGTCTCAATGGACGGCCGCTGCACATCAACAGAGAAATGGAAGCATTTTCGCGTGGAACATTATACTCACCATTGAAGATCACTGGCCGTCGGCACGGGAGAGGAGGGCAGGGATTGAAGAAGGGAGCAGCTAGAGATTGAAGGAGCTGATCTGTAGGACCCACGCGTCAGTGAGTGGAAGAAGACAGAGGTAGCTGGGGCTTTTTTGTCTGTAGTACTAAAGTACAATGCACTACAAGTGGATCTAACGTCTGGCTTAGAAAATGACATAGGTCCAGCTGCTTCAAATTATAATGGCATGGTTCCCAATAGGTGAATAATAATGGTGGTTTGACTTGAAGAATTAAGATGGCTTAGAAAATGACATAGGTCCAGCTGCGGAGGCGCCTTGGACAGCATGTTCATCTCCTCCAGCTCTAGATCAGAGCGCACAATGACGAATGAGGGGAACGGGCGCTGGCGTTTGATGAGAGCGGCCATGTACTCGAAGCGCTCGTTCAAACCGCGAAGAACGGAGAGAACGAGGGTGCGATCCTCCACTGGATGCCCGAGATCGGCCAAGCCATCTGCCATACTCTTGAGTTTGCGGTAATACTCGGTGACGGTGAGGTTGCCCTGTACAAAGTTGCAAAACTGGCTGTCGAGTATGAGGACGCGTGTCTCCTGATTGCCAACGAATTGTTCCTCAATGTTCTGCCACAACTCGCGCGCAGACGGCGTGCCGGTGTGAACAACCTCCATCAGTTCCGGCGTGATGGTGCTGAAAATCCAGGATTTCACC
>Ga0182004_10000227_pt1 | contig 29766 bp, 21 predicted proteins | sample Sormic07211540_1_FD_120479 | JGI IMG/M metagenome (GOLD analysis project Ga0182004, IMG submission 120479) | Endophyte microbial communities from Sorghum bicolor roots, Mead, Nebraska, USA - 072115-40_1 MetaG | ecosystem: Host-associated > Plants > Roots > Unclassified | place: USA: Nebraska...
AAAAATACTAAGATTTGTAACGTAAAGTGAGTATACTATGAAAATATAATTAAGGAAGAATCTAATGATACTTAGTTAGTATCATAATAATAATTATTTTATCATATAAATTTGGTCAAACTTACAAAAGTTTGACTCTCCAAGATTCTTGGAATGACTTACAATTTGGGATGGAGGGAGTAGTTCACATGTTTCTCAGTTCCTGCTGCCATTGAATCAGTTCTTCCTAGTTGGTTCCTTTTAGTAACCATTGAACTCAACAATCTGTTTGGTAATGATGTGAGTAATGCAATGCGATACCATCGAGATAGTTCACATATTCTTATTCCCCTTAAACTAGTGTGACACTGTGATAGCCTGTACTTGTTTTGTTGGAGTATGTGGTTAGCCTTTCTTTAAGTATAATGCTTGTGATTATTGCGCCCCCTGCGGGAATATTAACTTACTCACCGATTCAGATTTAAACATTTTTGCCGCCATTGTTTCTATTTTAACTAATTGATCCTGGTGCAATATGTTGTTAGCAGTTGTCGTAGACCTGTTCATACATGCGCTTGATCGTGGTGGTCTGAACTAACTATATCTGTATTTCCAGGAAATTCTTGATGGCGTTACAGACATTGATATGGTGGTTAATCTAAAACTAAGAGAAGATGTTCTAGTAGAGAAGTGCCTCGGCAGAAGGATTTGCGGCCAATGTGGAAAGAACTTCAATTTGGCCTGCATTGATGTTAAGGGTGAAAATGGGCTACCAGCAATCTACATGGAACCACTGTTGCCCCCAAACAACTGCATGTCAAAGCTTATTACCCGCGCTGATGATACCGAAGAGGTAGTCAGAAATCGGCTTCGGATATATAACGACATGGTATGGTTCTATGTGCAATTCTTACTTGTTGTATCATTCATAATAAAATGTATGACATATTCTCATTAAGGTTTAAAATGTATGACATAGTTACTGCATATGCAATCCTGATTGGTTTATTTTGTTTCTGCAAGGTTTACATGCAACTTAAACCCCCCTGTCATTTGCATTATTTGTGATTTTTCGTAGAGAAAAATGTTCTGCTGTCCAAGATGTTCAACTCTACCCCTTCCATTCCAAACTATAAGACGTTTTGGCTTTTCTACCTACATTTCTTTTACTATGTATCTAGAGATAATGTATATCTAAGTGCATAACAAAAGTCATGTATATAGAAAAGCCAAAACATCTTATAATTTGGATTGGAGGGAGTACATAATAGATAGTTGCAGAGTCCTTGCTTTGCTCTCTTATAAGCATGTGTTACATTTGATCCCTCAAAGATAATTTGCATTGTGTGGATTTGGTTCAGCATAGCAATGTTCTCGTTGGCGCGTTGAAACAGTGAAACTTTGAAGAATTCAGGCTCTGATACTTAACATTTGGTTTCCTGACCTTTACAGAGTCAACCTGTGGAAGGTTTCTACCGGGAGCAGGGGAAGCTCTTGGAATTTGACTTGCCTGGTGGGATCCCTGAATCTTGGCCAAAGCTGCTCCAGGTTCTAAACCTCGAGGACCAAGAGGAGTTGAAGCTGGCTGCAGCATAGGTCTCTGGAGGACCTACATACTTGAAAAAAGACCAAACCACATTTTTTTGAATAATGGAGAAGAGGAAACTTACTCCATGATTTAGTGCCTTTTGCAGAAGTAATAGTTTTCTTGTCAAAAGCGAGTTGTTGGTTTTCACCGGCGTTTTGATGAGCTGGTACTATGTAACGTTGACGTTAGTTGTAAACAGTACCCCATTTTTGCTTGGGACCCAGTTTGGAGCCCATCAAGACATGCTGTAGTGCTATTCATTCATAACAAACTTGTAGTAAATGAGAGGCTCTTTTCTGTGTTGCGTGACATACTGCTCCCGTATGTGTACCCATATATGTCTTCATGATAAGGCCCTGTTTAGATACACCCAAAACTTTACAAGATTCTCTGTCACATCGAATTTTGCGGCACATGCATGAAGTAGTAAATATAGATAAAAAGAATAACTAATTGCACAGTTTACCTGTAAATCACGAGACGAATCTTTTAAGCCTAGTTACTTCATAATTAGACAATGTTTGTCAAATAAAAACGAAAATGCTACAGTGTCAAAATCCAAAAACTTTTTGTATCTAAACAAGCCCTAAAGCACTGAAGTAGTATGATACAGAATAACAGAGACCTTATGAGGACCTTTATGTGTTCATGTTAAAGCACTGAAGTAGCAGCAACGCCCTCGGTGTTGCTCTGATCTGATGCGGGCTGTTGTTGGCAATCTCCTTCGCGGTCATAAACATCTCTTGGCCACGTTTGGATCCTTAGAATTGAAATTATTTTAATAAATTATAATTTAGACAGATATTCATTAAGCTAATATAGTTATATATGGAATAATAATTAAGCTAATATAGTTATATATGGAATATTAATTAAGCTTATATAGTTATATATGGCATATATATTTGTGTACATTTGTTAGCTATGCAAAAGACATGTTTATATGTTGTATTTCTACTATAGAAAAGCAAGTCAAAGAGCGTGTCATAAGTGAGTAACATAGCATGATAATCTATGGAATTTTTTTTTTATCTCTCACCCTATAAATTTGAGATAGACTTAGTATATGCGAACTTTGAAAAGTTGTGGAATCTCAAATTCTAGGCCAATCAGTAGATTCCAATTTCTTAAAAATGAAAGGATCCAAATGGCTTCTCACACATATAGACAACATTTTTTTTCACTGCAGATGTGTTGTCTATTTATATACATGGTTGTATTGTCATTCAACAATTAGATACTATCTAAACTATTTCTGGACAATTCTCAGTTGCTATTGTATTATCTGTTCACAACATAAAATCTCTTAGACCACTCACTGTACAAGCCCTAAAAAAATCTCATCGCCCGTCTCCATAAGCTAAAGCACAAAACCGGTCTTAAGTTCGACTCCCCGTGAGAACAAAATTCAGAATGTGGTAAAAATAATCTCATCTCCCGTCCCTATAAGCCAAAATGCAGCGACCTAACCTAGTTCTCACAAGCAACGGATTCCACCGCGTCAAGATATAGATCGGGTTTGGGGTTTTCTCGATCGGAGAGCGAAATTCAGACCAGGGTAAAAAAAAAATCTCATTGTCGATCCCCATGAGCCAAAGCGCAGCGGCTCAGCCCGGTTCTCACAAGCAAAAGTCTGCTATGTCAGGATAGGGACAGAGTTTAGGGGTTTTCTCGAGTATAAAAAAATCATCTTATCATGTAAACCAGAACCAACAAGACCTTCTTTGGATATTGTCGGATTCACTTTAGTTCATGTGGATTGGGGTGGAATTTAATTCAAATTCCACTCCAATCCACCTTAACATGATGTGACGCCCCCCGGCATTCTTTAAACCGACTCTCTGTTACGTGGATCCTCCGATGTTCCTTGTGTGTGTATATATAGCCATATAGGATCGATGTATTGTATGTACAAACAATAGCTCCAGACGTACGACACGGCGTTTCATCAAGTCAAGAGTTCCAAAAGCAAAAAAACAACATATTATACATGGCACCGCGCCGCCGCCTCCTGCGCGGCAACAGCGTCCTGGTATCTGTCTACGACCGAAAGGTGGGCTACCTCGTCTTCAGGTTCGACGTGAAGCGCCTCTTCTCCGATGACGATGACGACGAGAGCAGAAGGCGAAGCCGCCGCAGGCGACGGCCTCGGGAGGTGCTCCCGTTACCTCCCAGCCACGTGGCTTGCTTTCGCCGTCCACTCAGCTTCCCCATGGACTTGGCCGCTTCTCCCGGCGCGCGGGGACAAGATCGTCGCCGCCACCACGGACGGGCACATCATGGTCTACGACGCCACAAGGTCGCAGTACACCGACGACCACGACCTACGCTGCTGGAAGGCCTGGACCATCCTGCTCACCATAAGCAGCCGCCGCCGCCGCCGCCGCGACGACATGTCTTCTCGGAACCAGACCCCCACTTCGAGGCTTTCCGTCTCACGTCCGGCGGCCGCCTGCACCCCATTCCCGTTCCTCCGCGCCTGCTGTTCGGCGACGACGAGGTTGACGTGACGTCCTACTTCGTCGCCGGCGGGCGCGTGTGGCTGTCCGTACGGTTCCAGTGCGACGGGGTGAAGAAGGGAACCTAGCTACTCCCTGGACATGGCGCGGCACCAAGAAAGCTCGGTTGGCGCCGCGAGGGGAGCTGGGTGTTGCCCCTCGAGGTTGAGGGACGAGCGGTGTACGCCCCTGACCTGGGCCTGCTCTTGGGCTTCAAGCGCCGGCAACAAGCGCTGCGCGCCATCGACATCAAGGCCAGGCCCCGGCCGGTGATCCGGCAGGAGTGGACCTAGCAAGGACGAGGGCTACTCTCCTGAGAACGACTGGCTCCCCTTCGGGGGCCCTGGCCTAGCTACCTTGGAGGAGGCAGGCCCGCTCTGCATCTCATGGTCCAGCGCCTACGGGAACGAACGCATGAGGCTCGCCCTCACGGCGGTGGAGGTGACGATGACGAGTAATGGGGGTTCGCCGCCTGAGCTGCTGCTGCTGCGCAAGAGAAGGTCGCGCTGTTACCGTCTGCCTCCGACCAATCAGAAGGCAACCGTGCTCCCTGTCCTGTAGCCTGCTCTAGCCGCCGCTCATCATGCATATGTCCACCAGAGGCGAAAACATACGCAGATCCGCTGTGGCTTCCAAAAGTCATATGCACGAAGCAAAAAAAACACATCAAGTTATGGCAAAAACATCACGGCAGAGAAAATTGGGACTCCACTCCACCCAGATACTGGCAATGAGAGTACGTGCGACACAATGCTGAAACTTTTTCCGCTTTGCTCAAGTATATGTATCGAACCAACACTTGGTATACCATAGCATAGCATACGCAAGTACAATATTTCCTGCCACATACCATAGGAACGTAAGTACAATGAAGGAAATAATAGGTTATGAGGAGAAGTTGTTTCATATATATTATAAACTATATAAACAAAGACAGACTTGGCGTAATTAATTTACAAGATACAGAAAAAAAAATGTTTACAAAAACAAAGATATAGTAACCCAAACCTGTCCACTTTGTACGTGAGATGGACTGGAAAATTGCACACAAGGAAAATGGCAGAAATGTCATGCAAAAAAAAATCCATGTTACGCCAGAGTTCGCTCAAAGAATCTAAACCTTGTATTGACAAATCAACTCGCATGACACAAAACCCTAATCAGAGGAAAAAGCATATCAGAACTTGGGTGGAGACCGGCTTCCAGATGCTTTAAAAGGTCCACTTGAACCAAATGGATCGGCGTCATCAAAAGAGTCAAACCGGCCAAAATTTTGTGAGCTATTCCCTGTATCGAATCCTGATACATTCTCGCCTTTGGAGCTGCTAATGGAGTCAAACCTGGAGAAACGACTTTCCTGAGGGAAGAATCCAGTGTCTTGGGATCTGAAGGAATCAAACCTCCCAAAGGAGCTATCATCACGGCTTTCACCGAATTTTGGAGAGAACCCAGATGTGTATGCAGGAGAACTTGGAACAGAATCATCAAAGAATGTACTCCTCTTCTTTCCAAATACACTAGCGCCACTTGGAGAGCCTGCCTCGGACCCAAAGAAAGAGCTATGTGTGCCACCATGTTGATCAGCCTCCTGTATTAAAACAGTTCATTAGAAACAGTAGGGAGAGATATACCCCCATATATCAGAACAAGAAAGAAGAAACTGCATAGCTCACAGTGTTCAGTGCAGTAGAACCCCAAACAGAGTCAGTATCTTGATCATCAAAGTTCCAAGAAGTTTCATCAGCAAACTTGTCACCAAAAACAGATTCAGAACCACCATGGTCACTGCATCAAAATAATAAGAGAGTTATTCTCATACGGGACACAAATATCCAGCACCTTTTTGAGAGAGAGCTATAAGTGTATGCTACAAACTATTCCAACATTTTTTTGCGAGACTATTCCAACATCTTTTTGAGAGAGCTATAAGTGTATGCAGTACAAACTACGGCAACATGCTCTAAGCACCAGGGTCAGAAATTAGGATGCACATAAACCCAAGGTCAAAACATGTACCTGTAACTTTCTCTTTTGCTGGGAGATGAATCATGCATCCCAAAGCGGGAAGATTTAAATGGACTGCCTGAGGCACTTCTTCCAGCACTGCCAGGACTTCTCACAGATTCATCACCAAAATCATATGCTATTTCACTCTCAGCCACTTGATCACCTCCACTGTAACGCCTTTCTTCCTTGATATGACCATTAGAGGATGCAACAGGAGACATATCATCACCATCATCCCAAAGAGATGGCACTTTTCCATTTTCAGCAGAAACTGGGTTTTCCTGTATTGTACCATTATCCTTAACAATACTAAACCCTGTCATGTCATATGAGTCGATCAGCAATATGATAAGATTAAATTGGAAATGATAGGAAAAAGTTTGCCCCAAGTGTAAGACACAAAATTAACAATAGCTCATGTCGTCAAAATCTATGTACAGTATACCACATGAACAAGGTTCTAACAAGGTTCTAACAACGGAAGGTAACTAGAACAGAGGCTGTGTCTTGGTATGTTCAATGAAAGGAACCTAAACAAGGATATCATAGCAAAAGAATTTTATCTCCATAAATGACACTAATAAATAATATCAGCTACACAAATATCAGGCTTAGAAACAGTCAAGTTGCTTATTTCAGGATATGGCTTTATATGTTAACAGGTGTAGGAGAGATGAAATCTTTGTATCGCTTTCACAGATTAGTTACTGGCATCGAATTCATTACAAGTTTACAACATCCATTAGTAAAGTCACAAATATTTTTTCAACAGTAGCATGACAAGCACTGGATTGCAAAACTCAGCCTGCAGCCATGCAGAGTACTATGATATATAAACAGACAATGGCCAACTTTAAAAATAATCAGACTTCAGGGATGTTGAGTAATAGCAGAGGGGAATTGCAATGGAAGTATTAACCTTCATCTTCAAACTTATCCCAGTCTTCATCCCACTCAATGAGTCCCTCTTGTGGCCCAGGTTCCCAACCTACAACAAATAAAGACAGAAATGATCAGGATATGCAAGTTATGAATCTGAAGGCTGCAGGAAGTAAAATAAAATGGTAACATGCAATTTGATCACTAGTGTCATAAAGATAGCATGAAGCTGGACTCTCAAGAATAATAAAATAAATAATAATATGAAGATGGAAAGCCAGGTACCGGAAGGAAGCTCAACTGATGCGGATGATTTGAATTGAAGTCCAAAGTGTTTGCACCGTTCACTAAGAGCTTTTTCCATCTCTTCTAATTGATATTGGATTCGATCGGCTCGAACCTACAGAATCACCAGTGTTATTGAGATATTAAAAAATAAGTACCTAGCAAAGTAACAGTGTACCTGAAGCAAACCATCAACACTTCCACCTTGTACCATTTTAATCAACGCATCATGCAGCTCAACTTTTCTCTCCTAAAACCATCAACAAAGCACAAAGTCCAGTTTAAGACACAAATCCATCAAGAGAGCAGAAATCAAGAAACATGAAATGAATGTGAAACTAATGAGAAGATCACAAATATTATGATAGTGAGACTGATGATAAGATTAAAAAAAATCCAGCCACAGATAAGCAGTGTTTGAGATTCTGTTAAGCCAACCATTTCAAACTTGCATCCAAGACAAAAAAAAAATAAGTAAATAAAATCTCTTCTTTCAAAGCATTTGGTTAGGAGGGAGGTAAAGAGTGCAAACATCTCAATAATATCCTCAATGGTCAAACAACATGAAGTATATTCCCCCCAAGACCTTGGACAAACAAAACAAAATGGAGTACTTTCTGTGTCAAGTATGAATACTTAAAAACGATAGAAGTATGTGTTTGAAAATATAGTTTCCCAAAAGAAATTTTTTTCCTAAGTTTTATAAACATTTTTTAATAAAAAAAGTACTATTCAAAATTGTGTTTTGAGACTGTGCGAATGTCCAGACCATCATTTATTTGTGACCAGAGGGAGTATATGAACACTAATTTCTATTTTTCTAAGGTGTAGAAAAGATAAACCTGAACATCACGATATGCAGCTTCTTCAACTGCTAGTTTGGAAGCTAACTCAGCTACTTGCTTGTACTTCTCTTCATATTTCTTAGCCAATGATTCCACCTGACATAAAATTAACCACATTAAATTTGCTGGGGAAAACAAACAAAAGCTCAAACATGAATTTGCACCTCTCCAAGAATTTAGCACTAAAAAGGCTCATATAAGCAACTACAATGCCGGTCGACATAATGCAAGAAGCAATGTTCTGTACAATTAATTTGTGTGCCTCTGAGAATTTATCATCAAACAACAGATCACTACAATGATGGTATACATCATGTAATAAGCAGTGTTCTGTACCTCACGTTTATCAGAGGACGCCCTTTCTGTAATCTCATTCAGCCTATTGTCACACCGACTTTTATACAGGACCTTCAAGACAAGGAAAATAAAGGAATTAAAAAAATGATGAAAAGAACTTTCAATGACAATGTCCACCGACTTAACTACACCCAATTTGTAGTTGTGCTTACAAGATCTTGCATCTTTGTGCGGTAATACTCCAGTTTCTCTCTAGAATCCAGGACTTGCTTCTCCACCTCAACCTTCAGTGTACACGAGAGAGAAGGTTGAATTAAAAGAGAAATGTGTTTTGCCTTAAGCGCCTCTATAATACAGAATCAAAAGAATAATTTGCATAAAACACATCAACACATCCCCCCAACCCCCCAATCCCCCAGCGTACAAAAAAACATAAGGCATATTTTTGTTTCATTAGTACTTTTGATCATGAAACTAAGAACACAACATTTTTTTAAATATCAGCAGGTTGTATATGAGTATATAAATAAGGTTTTTGTTGCTTTATTAACCTTTGATGTTCGAGTGTATGACTAGTCCCTTAGGGATAATGGATAACAGCAATATATACAGAATTCCTCAAGGGCGATATAGGCCTAGAATATATGGGCCTTGACATACTTAGCATTTGTCAGTCAAAGATCTGTCCAAAGAAACCAAAATATGATTTACATTTTTGGATGGAGGGAGTATGCAATGATTGCAACGATGGGAACAACTCAGCAAGCCCTTAATGCCATTTGAAAGGCAGTTGCTTGGAAATGAAGAAAAGGCTACCCAAAACAGTCAACTATAAAAAATGCTATAAACAGCCTCAGTAAAAAAATATCGGCACGAGTATAATTAAATAGATACGCATGCCTTGGAAATTTGTATGGCACAAAAGCACCACACTATAAAGGTTGTCATCAAATCACTATTCGACGTGCATGCATTGCCAATGCAGAACTCTGACTGAGATTAGGGGAGGGGTGGCATGGGGTGGGTGGTGGGTAGCGAGGTCTCCACATGCCGGGGGCAGAGGACGAGGCAGCGGCTGTTGAGTCCTCCATGCCCCACGGCTGTTAGGGTTTCGGAGAAGGGTCTCCATGCCCGACGGGGGAGCAGCCCAGGGAGGTGGTGTCGGGTTTAGGGGTGGCGGGGGACATACGGTTGGGCAGAGTCGGCGGCAGGGGCGAGGAGTCGTCGGTGAGGTGCCCGATTGAGATTAGGGAAGGGCCAGGAAGGACCAGCGAGGATGGGCGGCAGGCCGGGAGGTCGCCAGCAAGGTCAGCGGCAGCCAGGGTGGTGGTCGAGGTGGCAGACGGAGCAGGAAGATGGGTGTGGGGAGAGAGAGATAGGAGGAAGATGGGTTTAGAGAAAAGAGACAGGAGAGAAGAAAACGTGCGCCAGTACCTCTTCCTATGCACATGCACTGTTTAAGAGGGTCGCTGTGTCATGGACTAATGTGATCGGGTGACACAAGTGAAAAGTAATAAGAACTAAATATGTACCTATTGACATCAAGCTCATTCATAATGGATGTTGGTAACTAGCATATTCTTCTAGAAATATTTAGGTTTGGAAGTTTATATTGTATTGATTGTTTGAAGCATTCAACAGATCAATCCTGGTCACAGATGAGGGGAAAAATCAAATCTATATACTCTTATAAAGTTTAAACCCCACTAGATGTTCAATCGCTTCATGCAAGGTGTCCACATCATTTCCCACTAAGTGCCCCACTAACTTGCAATCTTTTCATGCAAACTATCTATGTCATCCCTTATTAATTATACAAATATTGTCCACATCATCTCTATTATGTGAATTACTTTTATCTTTAATCTATCAACGTACAAGTCATCTACATATGTTATTATTTGATCCATTATTCTATCCTTCTATAATGTGACCTAATATTCAATTGGCTTTTCTTCATTACTTTTACCAATTTTACCAGATCCGATGCGATAAGATAGCATGCTAGTCAAGCTCATATATATACACATAGCATCTAGGGTACCATATAGTAATGCTATATATATAGAACAAACTATTTTTTAAGAAAATCCCACGGCAACGCACGGGGTATTCTTCTAGTATACAGATGGCACAGCTCAGGTTGTGTTAAACCAGTCTGGACATGACAGACATAATGATCCACACTTCAAACCCAGATCCCACCTATCCAAGACACACATGAAGCTCTTCTAACGCATGGCTATACAAGCTAAACTAATTTAAAGGTGCATAAACTGGGTGAATTGGCAACCACAGAGTCAGCGTGATCAAAATGGAACAAGAGTTGCAAATTATCACCACCGGACAATTCAGGAAACAAGGATGGGGTCAACATACCTTCTTAGGAGCATCCACCACCTCCTGGGCAGCCTGGTTCACTCCACTTTTTTCATCTTTGTTCCCTTGATTTACTACATGATTATCCATCCCAGGCATGTGAGATCTTGGTTGCCCTGGTCTGCTAGCCCCATCAGTTGAATGCAAATGTGGTGGCAAGGGTGGCCGCACACCACCAGGCACCCCAGCTGCTCCAGGGCCTCTTTGTGGTAGTCCTCCTGACCAAAAATAAATAAGCTTGTGAGCAACAGATAAACACAGGATGTCTTTACGCTTGGCTATGCCATAATATAATAATTGCAAACCAGATGACAAGCAAAGTATTACCTTGATTATGTTGCCATGATGGCCCATTGTATGCTGTTGAAGGCAAGCCTGTAGCTCGTAACAGTGTCTCATCATGCCTAAGAGAGTCAGGAAGTGCCGGGGGAAGAGGAGTTCCAGCTCGGTGCCTCTCCATTAAATAAAGAGCAATGCAAAACTCTCTCAAAGAAAGCATGCCATCATTGTCTTGGTCAGACAAATCCCACACTTGCTTCAAGACCTCTGAAACGGTTAAAAGAACAACACATGCATTAGCCAATATGTATTTCATACTATGAGATATGTTTAGCGATCATAAAAAAAAGAACCACATGGGTGGAAAAGGCTATAATGCTAACCAGCAATTTTAACAGTACAATAACATAGACTGAATCTAAGTTTGGAGCAAAAACCTAAGTAAATGATAAATTTCATGATTAGGATAGTGGAAAGTTGATGACGATATCCCACCTCTTGGAAGCCTCCAACTGAGGAACAGAGTGCGAGCTTCTGCGCCAGTTATTTTGCCATCTCTGTCCCTATCAACATCCCCAAAGACTTTCATGTACTTCTGGATGTCAGATTGAGTAATTTTCGGCCATTGGGAAGCTGAATTAGAAATCCCAACAGAGACAACAGGTGCAGCTGGAGCAGGACTGGGCTTTACGACAGGCTGAGTCTGTTGAGGTTGGCTGCTACCTTGCAACGAACCAAACTGTGCGAGATTAGTCAGGTTCTGGGAGCCAGTTGGCGTGGGCATAAAACTAGATGAGCTCGGAATCGAGCTTGTCTGAGGTGCAGGAGCAGATACGCTTGGCTTCGGCTGTGTAAGTGCAGAGAAGATGTCTGCGCTTGATCCAGAACTGCTAGCAGGGCCATTTCCAGACAGTACCAAGGCTTTTGAATCCTGAGGCAACACAGCACTGTTGCTCTGCATAGGCAATGGCGATGAAGACATTGCCTGTACCTGTTGTCCAGGCGCCATGCCCATTGTGCTAGGTAAACCTGGGCCAAATCCACCTCGTGTTGTCTGTAAAGGAGCAGCTCCTGGTATAGCTTGCGGAATGCCTCCCACTGAGGCAGCATTACCGCCTTGCCAACCGACAGATCCTCCCATGCTGCCTCCACCGACCAAACCTTGATTGATTCCAGGCGCTTGAGCTTGAAATGAAGTTGCTGGAGCTCCAACCTGTGGTGGCCGCATGAAACCGGTACTAGAAGGTTGCTGTTGAGTAATTCCTAGGTTAGGAGGCTGCGGCTGCATTGCCCTTGGTCCAGCAAATTGACTTGCTTGAAGAGCACCACCCTGACTCGCAGCTGGCATCATAGAACTGATCCCTTGGGGCCTTGGAGCAGCACCAGGGTTCACCTGTGGCATGCTAACTTGACTAGATGTCGGCATCATGCCGCTTCCCTGGGGCCTTGGTGTGGCAGCCGGATTCATCTGAGCCGCTCCAACCTGCCCTGGTGTGGGCGTCATCGCAGCACTCCCCTGAGGCCTAGGCGCCCCCGCAGCACCCATCTGTGCAGGAGCCGGCCCCGCGGCTATCTTGGGAGCTGGAATTCGAGCCGCAGCGGGACCATAGAGCGCCGACTGCACTATGTCGGGCGTGAGCTGACGCCCGCTCTGCGCCACGGTGACCAGGCGCAGTGCGTTGAAGAATTCCGGGCGGCCGAGGAAGCCAGTCTTGTTCTGATCGGCGTGCATCCATACCTGCGCCCATCCCAAAAACACTCAACTCATTCGAATTCGCGGAGCAAGGGATCTATGATTCACCGCTATCACACCTAAAATTGGACGCACAAGTGTGCGAATGCGCGAATCGAAGGAAGGGTTTAGGGAGGGCACCTGAGCGAGGACTTGCTGCGGCAGGTTGGCGCCCTGGAAGAAGGCGACGGCCTCCTGGCCGCTGATGCGGCCGTCCTGGTTCAAATCCGCTCGGCGGAAGTAGGCTTCGAAGGCCTCCGTCCCCGCCATCTCCGGGATCCAAGAGGGAGATCACGGCGGCGGGGGTGCGGCTTGCTGGATCTGCCGAGTCGGGCGGTGGAGATCTCGGGGGAGCGTGTCGCAGCGGGGCTGCAGGTGCAGGAGGCCCAGTGGTTGGGTTCTCCCCGCTGTCGTCGGTCGAGATGGTGAGCGGGCAAATTTCTCAATTGTCCCCTTCGAGTTTTCAGGTTTTTTTTAGCCGCTAAAAAATGACTACCTAGGACTACCTCCAACACGAGCTTAAATAATCCCCTCGTGCAATAATCTCTATCATTTCTGTCTTGTGAAAATAAACATATAGTTTTCTAATCTAGTATCGGCTATAGATGGTCATCGGGCCGTGGTCTGACATGGCGTCATGCCTCCACGGACCGCCGTGTCTATCGTGTTGTGCCTCGCCGTACTTCGTGTATCTAGAAGTACAAACCTATCATTTATCAGTCATCTCTAGCTTATATTGAAGTGAGCTCGATTATTTATCACTTCTCTACCAAACTTTCAAAAATCACGAGATTGTCTTGGTAAGTTAAGCGCCGAATAAAACTATGGAGATACTCAATGTCTCTATTCCATAATGATGTTGTTTGCCTCCTTCGGCGAGGATGAACTTACTACCCCTCACAAATCATTTTAATAGCACCAACACAATACTTTTGTTGTGCAATTGTGCTTCGACGTAGTCCACAAACTTTAAACCGTCTAGACAACGACAAGCACCATGAGTATTAAGAAAATCAACTCACACTACGATGTTCTAGTGCCGCTTGATCACTCTATTAATGCAAAACACTTGAATCTAGCTCTTACACTCCAAGATGCGACCTAATACAAGTGTATGAGTGTGGATGCTCAAAGTATGGTATGCATATGAGGGTTTGCACTGTGGGTCGTGGCCATGCAACAATATATAGCCCCAAACATATAACATTAACCAGAACAACTTTATTGTGTTGTCACAAACAACAGCGGATGATTTTGGTGTACACTCAAGTTATGCGAGCACCGAACAAATCAGGTAAATTCAATTGCCTATGCTTGTTATTTCTCCCGTGGATCTCTCCGGGTCCAATCTACATTTAGTATTAAAGATGTGAAACTTCATTTTTTTTTCCGTCCACAAACCCTCCCCCCTCCCCCCACTATCCGAGCGGTAGAGAGTTTTTTTGTCCCGCTTTTCTTACTTGATATGGATTTATGATCCATATGCATATGAGTTAGAACAGCTCACGTTTAACAATGATAAATACCGAGACCGATTTCAATACGTATTGGATCACGTCCTCAGTATTTTATATATGACCTAAATTCATAACCTATACAAACAAATAAGTTACAACAATTCGCGTCCAATGAGTCCGATTCGTATACGTATTGAGTTACGGACACGTTTGATAGTGAAAAAAGAGAGGACATTTGTCTATAACTCTATACATTTTATCTTTTCACAGACACAAGGCTAAAGAGTCGAGACTGAAGAGTGGCCAGACATGACGACAACTATTCTTTTATAGTTCACTCTTTTCTCTCTCTCTCTTCTTTACGCATTTTCTCGGTGTAAATTCAGCATCCAGTCATGACGACAACTATTCTTTTATAGTTCACTCTTTTTTTTCTCTCTCTCTTCTTTACGCACATTTTCTCAGTGTAAATTCAGCATTCTTTCACACGAAAGCATAGTTACATCTCTCACTCATCAACACCCGTTCACAAACCCGGCAATCACCCAAAAAGAGGTAGGAAAAAAAGGCACCCCAAAATGTACAAGTATACTCGTCAGAAGAGACCTACGATCCAATAATCAGTCCCCCACATTGAGGAGCACGTCCCACACCGTCTCGTCGAGCAGCTCGTCCAGCATCTCCGCCTCCACGTCCCTCGCCAGCGCGTCGGCGTCCTCGCGGAACGCGCCGTGCCACGGTGACACGCTCAGGTCACGGCCGATCAGCACGTCCACGGAGGCGGAGCTCGCCGTCCTGCTGTCGCTTGGCGGCTCTAGCCACACCTGCATGGACTTCCACAGTGCCTCCAGCAGCGTCTTGCCACCGGGTGTTCTCCTTGGCGCCATGGCGTAGCACTTGTCGAACGCGCACAGCGTCGTGGAGGCCCGGACGGCTCCCGGCAGCGCCTCGTTCACGAGGTCGAAGAGGAGCCGGTGGTCGACGGCTGCCGCGCCGTCGTCCACCGGGGCTGATGAGGACGAGGACACGACTTCCTCCAGCACCCACTTGGGGATCGGCTTGGCTTCGCAGTCCGACATGGCGGCGTTGCCAGGGTTCTGCCTCCGGCCGTACATGCCGGCGATGACGAGAACAGCTCTGACGAAGGATTTTATGGGGTGACCATCCGTCGCGTCCATGTCACCGTCGTCCTGCTCCTGCTCGTCCAGGACAGGACTTGTCTCGGCGCGTTCCTCTTCGGCCTGGACTTGTTCTGACATGATTCCTGGTTCTGCGAGAGGTTCTTTGTTCAGAAGAGAACTTCATGGCAAGCCATACATTGCTGCTACACAACACAAGCACAGTATACTTACCAGAAGCAGTTGAAGCCATGTCCTTGGCTTCCGTTCTCAAGTGAGACCGGTGCTCGCTGAAGGATGCCTCCAATGGCGAGACAGGGCTCGGGTAGCCTCCCCTGTTCATCTCGTCAGGCGGGCTGCTGCACCACGACGCCGGGCTCGGTGGCACCTCGGTGGAGTTCTCCTGCAACCAGACAAAAGCATCCCTCACTCCCATGCTTCAAGATTATTGCGATAGATAATGGCTGCGTCGCATGAAGAAAAAATGCCTCACCTGCAGGACGCCGGGGTGGATGAGGACCGATGGGGCAGTGACAAGGGTGCCGAAGGGAGGGAGGTCGTCCGGGAACGGCTCGTCGGAGGCGTGGAACTTCTTGCCGAACAGCTTGGCTCTGAGCCCAAGGTTCTGCCTCAGGTTGGACACCTTGCCTCTGATGCTGAACGCGTCCTTCCTCCCTTTCCTCTCCTCCGACGACGCCGGCCGGCTGCTCCCGTGGCCTTCCTGCTTGCGCTGCAGCCTCGCTCCGGTGAGCACCCGTGGCTCCTCCGAGAGGAGCTTCACGAAGGTCGTCCCGGACACCGGCGCCGAGAACGACCTCATCAGGTTTCGCGGCGACACGGGCTCCGAGTCCGGCTGGGTCGTCGTCGTTGGGGTGTTGTTCGATCCGTATCTGAATGACCTGATGTCGGACTCCACCGCGCGCTTTTTCTCCTCCTTACTCCTGACCTTCCCCTTCCTCGGCGGCGGCGGCGGTGCCACCTCGTGCCTCGTCGGCTTGGGCCTCGGCTCCTCGTCGAACGACGTCGAGGTGGCCCTTCGCCGATGAGAGAAGGAGAAGGGCGTCTCGGCGTCCGGCGTGTCTCTCCTCAGCACGTTCTTCAGCCTGTCGGAGAGCTGCCTCCTGGCGTCTCGGCCGATGTAGTCCATCTGGCCCTGCCCGTCGAACGGCAAGTCGCTGCGGTACGACCGCGTGGACTCCGACCGCACCAGCGCCGGGTGCATGTCCCTCGTGACGTTCTCCCTGATCTGGTTGGCGATGCTCCGCGCGATCTGCTTCGGGTCGGCCGGAATAATGTCGCCGGCGGCGGCGGACCACCGGCGGTCCGCCTGCTTCTCGTCGGAGGCCACCCCGCCCTCGAGCTCGATCTTGAGCCTCTTCTTGACCTCCTCCAGGAAGGCCTCCATGTTGTTCTCCTTCTTCACCAGCTCCGGTGACCCCAGCGAGGATTCCTCGATGTCGTCCGTGCTCAGCTCGGGGCAGGGCTTCAGGATGACGATCCTCGTCGGCGACAGCGACGACCTCTCCTCCTCGTGGTAGAACCTGGAGAACGGCAGCCTCGTGGAGCACGCGGCGGCGGCGTCTGCGCTCGTTGTCAGAGAGAACGTACGGCTCCCGGAGATCGACGTGCTGCTCTCCTTGCTGCTTCTTCTCCAATGCACATCCTCATTGGAGGTGTGCATGTGCTTGCTGCCATGGCTAGCAGCTTTCCCGTTCTGGTGGTGCTGGTACCTGTACGGCACGATGTCCGTGCACCTGCTGTCGTCGTCGTCGTCGTCATCGAAGCTACTCTCCAGTTCGAAGCTTGTCGACTGCTCCCAGGCCCTGCTCGCCTGCCATGCCTCGAACTCCTTCTTGAACTTCTGCAGCTCCTCCTCCTGCGGGTGCTCTCGCGGCTGCGGCTTACTCCACTCGTTGCTCCTCTTGTTCATCTGCCCAAACACATCCCTCTCGTCGCCATAGCCATAGGCTCGGATCTCCTGCTTCGGTGCCTGCTTGGTGGAGTCCCTGTTGTTGTGTTGCACGAAGGAGACATGCTTGGCTGAGATCATTTCAGAAGGATTATCTCTTCTTGGCAATGATCTTGGGGTGATCTCTGAACGGCTGATGGATTCAGTGGTTGCGTTCAGTGGAGGCGATTCCATGCCCATCAATCTGGCGATGACGCCGGGCCTCTTCTGGCCTTCATTTGTTCTGAAGGAGATGTCCTCCTGGATCAGCTTCTTGACTGGGTTTGAGCTGTGGCTGAGCCCTGATTTTGGGTACTGCCTCATGTTGCAGGAATACTGCTAAAAATCACAAGGAACTTGATCAGATCATAGCAAGTCAGTGCTTGTTAGCTCTTGCACAGTAAATAAAATGACACAAATTTTGAAGATCATAACTCGATATTGCTCCCTACATCAAAAGCACTATCTTTGACGTAGTCAGTAGATGCAGCAACAGTAGATGCTCCTGCTCACCAACATTATTGGTGCATTCTCTGTTGGGTCCTCTCACGTAACTATAATCAGTTTCAAGTACAGCTAGGATGACTATAGGAGGTAGCAACAAAGTTACCGAGACATGCAAAAGTAGGTGCCTCAAGTCACAATAAAGGTCAAAATGAATGAACTATATAGTGCTGGAATATTTGTCAGTGACAACAGAGGTCCTTCCTCTTCCTTGTCTGAAAACAGAACAACAGCGTGCTTGCTATGGGGACAGACAGGAGATGGAAGGAATTTACTCTGACAGAGCAGTACTAGTATACGGAAGACTCACCGGAACATCTTCTTGAAAGACGCCATAGCTGTGGGAAGCCTCCAAGGCAAACTCCATGCTGTTCCTTGGAGCCTCAAGTCCTGCAAGTATATGATATATATGCCATTCCAATGAGTTCTGAATTCCGCCACCCAAAAAAGCAGAGAAAAATATCGTAGCAACAAAGAAAGAAAAAAAGAATCTCTTGTTCAAATAATTCCATTCTACGATCATGCGCATCCAGCAAGGATGCAGGATTTCAGGTCTAGTTCATCTGGAGGATATTGGACAGAGAGAATTGGATTGATCGCCATACCATCGCCCTGCCTCTTGTGCCCCCACTTCCTTGAGGTGCTGGCATTGGAGAAGTCCAGGTACTGCAGCATGATGGTAATGGTGATGATACCAACCACCGAGGTCCAGCGTGTGCTTCGATGGCGAGATCAGAGTCTCAGCTGGACGGAAAGTTTCTTGTCCTGCAAAAAGAAGCCCGGGATACGATGTCAGATTCTGCAGAGACCATGCCGCGATAGAAAGGAAAACCCACACGACGGCTCGTCAGTTCCGCAAATTCATTTCGTGGATCCTGGTAAGGAAATCGAACGACCGATACACAAGTGCAGACTGCAGGGCAAGTTCATCATTGCGAAGGAATCCGTAACTGAAGAATTGCAGAAGACGCATTGTGATAAAGAGAAGGGAGACACATTTGTAATCGCCATGAACTGAAAGTCTGAAACAAACCAGGAAAAGGAGGCAGAGCAAGCAAGATCATAATTCGCATGAGATCGTTTTGAAAAGCCATACGGACAAAACTTTCTCGAAATTCATTTTGAGAAAAAAAAAGAAGAGCCATCCAAGGCGATCCATCCAGAAATGCCAAGTCGTCTGCAGAGTGGGAAAGCTGAACCCCACCCACGTGCAAGCAGATCGGAACGAAAACGAAGAAGAAAGAAAGAATCCGCGTCTCGTATCCAAGAGGAGAAGATAACCAAAACGCAGACCGAGATCAATCTGCACGCACACAGCAAACGGCGGAGGAGAATCGAAACGAACTAGCAATCCAAGAGGAGGGCCATACATACATTCGAGGATCTCTCCGCCGCCGGTACGCAGGTCCGGCGACCGTCCGCCGGCCTTCGCGCCTCCCGCGGTGGGAAGGATCGAACCCGGGCGCCGCGGGAGGAGGCGAGAGGGAGAGAGATGCCGGGCACGCGGGGGGCTGGAGGTTCTTGTTGGCGCGCGCTGGGCTGCGGCTTATGGTGGCACTCGCGCTCGCGCACGCACAATAATTACAGAGGAGAAGAGAGGATTAGAAGAGGAAGGAAAGCAACAGCAACAGCCGGGAAAGCGAAAGCGAAAGCTTTTCTTCTTCCTCGCCTTTGCTTGCCCTCACCCACCCACCTCTCTCTCTCTCTCCGTTTTCCCCTCTCTTCTTGCCTGCAGCTGCAGCTGCTGGATTAATAGTAGGCTTTGTCGTCTGCTCTCTCTGCCTGGCATTCCTGCATGGAATGCAACTGAACCCAACAGTTGGACCGACCAGAACAAGAACAGCGTGATGATTCTCGTTGCTCGTTAAGTAGTTAGTTACTACTGCTGTTAGGGTGGTGATGAAAACGGAAAGATGGTGTGAGCTGTGCAGTGGGTTAACTGACTCTGCCCTGGATTGGCTGGTGAGACATAAATAACTGCTTTACTTAGCCATCAATCAGATCAGAAACACTCAAAACGACAGAGATTCTGTAGCAGGGCAAAAAAAGCCAGGTAAATGAGGAAGGAGGCCGGCCATGGGGCATCTGAATTTGTGATAGTAGTTTAGGATTGGGGACAGCTCGGTTATGCGAGGACTCTAGTTGGGGCACCACACGCTTTCGCTGATCCCCCTTCCGCAGCTCGCTATCGCACGCACGAGCACGAGGCAAGGGCAGCCTCCATTTGGCGGCGTTGTGATAAACCGCCGCCCCGCTGTCCCGGCCGTTGCGGGGAACGGATCGCAATCTCGACCTGTGTTGGTCACCATCATCATGTGGGAATCCGGATGAGATGCTCTCATGTCCTCTCATTAATTATGTAATAAATAGTAACATCTTTTTAAAATCATAAAAAAGAATTCAACTTCATCCTTGAAACAGAGGAATCAGGTCCCACTTATATTAGAGCAACTCGAAGAGTTTCTTTATATCATTTTATATTGGTAGGAATTAAAATTTTAGTTAAAGAAAAACCACCATAGGTGTTTCAATTAGATATATAAATATTAGCTTTCTTTCTTGTTTTTCGCTAAATAGGCTTAAAGATAGACAGCAAGATTGGCTCTCTAAGGTGTGAACAAGATGTAGAGGATTTATTAGAGGATAAAAAGATATAGAGAGATTTTTATTTAAGTGGCTCTCTGAATTTAGAAAAGATTATTTAGAGATGCTCTTATATCAATAAAGTACATACGTTGTAATAATAGTACATAATATAATCGTTGGAGGAAGAAAAAAATCGTAGCAGGAGAATCGCTTGACGCACTCCTGCTGTCCTGCATTAGCAATAGAATCATTCAACTGAAATCAGAGCTGAAATAGCGATGGTGGTGAAAATGATGCATGCGTTGTACTCATTTTTTTTCAAAGAAAAATAAATGTAATCTATGAACGTTGTGCAGTGTACTCCAGTTCTAGCTTCTTGCGATTCTTGCTGTAGTGCCATGTCAACGAGCATCTTAAAAAACACAGCTCCTCAAGGAGTAGGAGCCGTTTTTATTCGACTAGCCATAATGTGTAGGATTTCCGATGCTTCAAACGACTCAGCATCGATGCTTGCACATTGCAAGACTGAATTCAAGCATTGAGAATTCTGGCATCGGGGAAGGAACATGCCTCAGTGCTTGCTCTAGACAAAAATACATGGTCCCACTTGCAAGTGATATGGGGATTGCAGCTCTGGGAGAAAAGTACAGAAGAACAAAACAATATTTAATTCAACATTTAAGCATCGTTAGCCACTACAGCTCAAATGTAAAATGGAACATCGGTCATCGTTTGGTATTTGAAGCATCCAAGTGGCTTTACAACATTATGGCTAGTCTAAGGAGCTGCAGACGAGGCAATGTGGCTCCTCCTGACTCTTCGTAAATTTATCAAATATAAGACCAAAACTGCTACTTAGATGTTTTTCATCAAATATTTTTTAGAACGGCTTTAGTTCCACTAGGAAAAAAATGCTCCAAAGTAGAAACCGAGCCGAAGGCCTTTTAGAAGAAGCCCAAACCCTGCTAAACTGCCGTGTAAGACCGGTCTCGATAAAAATTTAATGTGAGTTTTATTTGTATTTAATAGTTTGTCACATATCAGTAGCAGAGCCAGAAGCCTTCATGAGCCTGGGCAATCTTCGTTATACAAAACGTATTTAGCTAATAAATTGCAGCGCTCTTTTTTAATGCAAAGGAAAGTTTCTTTTAAAAATCACCGACAAGCCCGGCTGCTCGAGGTGGCCAGGCGGTGGCTCTGCCACTATCACATATGTATTTTTAATGGCATGAAACTACTCCAACAACATGATCCAAATCGGAGACCCATTCCAAAGTTTGGATCACGTACAGCAAAAAGATCACGCACCCAAAACTCACATTCTCCAATGGCCTACCCAAAAACCATCCTCTCCTCACTCTCTCTCTCTCTCTCTCATGTCGCTCGTTCCTGTCCCTCTCTACCTCTGTGCCGCCCCTCCCTCTCTCCCCTCCCTCATTGAGCATAGTGCCCTCTCCTTCCCGGTTCTGACTGGTGGCGGCACCCCTCCCTCTTGGATCCTGTGGGCGTGGGCGAAGAGGACCCCAGATGCCCGCTCCCCAACGACTGCGCCCCACTCCCCGCCAACGAGTCCTGCTCTCCGCCTCGCCGCGGCACCCGCCGGCTGCGCCCCAAGGTGGACCTGGCCACAGCGGCTCCCCGTCGCGGTTCACCTCGCCGCGCCCTGCTCCTACAGGCCCACTAGTACAACGCTAGAGATTTGCGCCGGTCTCTCTCGACCACACAGATTTGTGCTTCGGCAAGCCTCATATGCAAAATGGGTGAGGTGTGTTGGGTCTTATGTTGGAGCGTTCTTTTTGGTAGGCAAAACACTGTGAATGGCCTATTTGCTTTTGGGTCAAAATTTGCATGTTGTGTTAGAGACAGTGTGACATTGTATTAAGAAGAGAGAAGAAATAAGTTTTATCTAAGCATAATTATCAATTCTCTATGAGTCATAAAATTAAATACCTATAAAGTTATATAATAAAACTTAGCATTGAGATGAGTGATTTATCGAAATATTATTTTATTCTATATAATATGTCAGTTTTGGAAACACCGTGAAACTATCCATAGAGACTGACCAAAGAGTTGGTGCCCTCACATAATTTACTATTGGATCCACTCTAAGATTCGTGCATTCATCAGTGTATGAAGGATTTTTCTTATCTCTTGACCTACGTACGGGAGCGCAGCTAGCTACTGATTGATATATGTTTTCTTTGAGTTGGATATTCCTACCTCCAAAAATCTATTGAGCCAGAGCTGTTCGATCCGTACACTTAGATGTGCCAGCATATAAATATTCACAAAGAAAAAAAGAGAGAGAGAAAGAAATAGGAGGAAATGCATACGACTATGTCCACATAACATAATTATATAATAATAACGTACGCCATATATATTATTGTTGACTGATGGCGCGACAAGTGTAATGGTTCCAGGAGGAACACCCCAAATGGCTCCTGGACCTGGGCGGGGCTGCTTGCTGGCCGCCCGCGCGCGGCACATCAATGGCGCCCGGGGTACACTGCCGGAGCGGTGTCGCGCGCGCGAGAGCGACGCGTGATGCGTGTCTGTCTGTGTGCGATCTGATCTCGGCGCATGTCGATGACGTCGTCGTCCTGTACCGCACGGCTGCACACACACACGCACACGCAGTCGCAGACGCACATGCACATGACATGCGCGCCTTGACCCGGGCAACCAACCACTGCTAGCTGCTGCCTGCTGCCGCTCGGGTGGTTTTTTTTATGCGTGTCGTGATCGTGAAGACGGCTGGCTGGGGCTTGTTTAGATGCGAAAAGATTTTGGATTTCGCTACTGTAGCACTTTTGTTTGTTTGTGGTAAATATTGTCCAATCATGGACTAACTAGGATCAAAAGATTCATCTCACGATTTACAGGTAAACTGCATAATTAGTTTTTATTTTCGTCTATATTTAATGCTTCATGCATGTGCCGCAAGATTCGATGTGACGGAGAATCTTGAAAATTTTTAGAAACTAAACAAGGCCTTAGTTGCCGCCGCTTGCCATTGATCCGCGATGAGATGACAAGCGACGTTGCAAACCCCAAACAACCATCATCTGCAGAACTAACATAACTGGCCACTGTATTATTGGCTCTTGAACATGTAACTAACAGCGTCTCTCCCTTCTCTCTCTATCTGCATGTCTCTCTCACCAAACTGCCAACTGCAACAGGTACTACACGGACCCATGCATGCTTTGAAGTTTCCCTTGCCCAATGCCCCTGGTGTTCCATCCTGGTCTGGGTCCTGACCATCCATGTACTCAAATGGTTCATGGATGAACAGCAGAGGCTCACTGACGGTAAGCAATAAGCATGGGGCAATCGCACGCCTGATGTTGGAACTCTCCAGGACATGGGCAGGACATCTAATATTTCTGCATGCAGAGCCATAAAAGGGGGGGCACAGCAGCACAAGCTTTCGGTCGCGAGGAGGATCGATCAATCAAGCCTCTTTCCCTTGTAAATTATAAAAAAAATCCGGCAAGTAAGAGTGTTATCAAATGGCCGGCCGGCGTGCGTGCATGCACGGCCATCATCATTCCTGGGCGCCCTAAACTAACCAAGCTTGCATTGCATTGGATGAGGGGGAGAAAACAAATGTTTGTGTCGTCCGGGATTAAACAAGCTAACTGATGGCGGCCCTCACCTACATCTACACATGAAGATATCACATGGTGGGGCTGCCATCGAATCAATACCACCATTCAGCATTTTTCAGCTCCCTCCACCCCCACACTGCGGCACTGCCTATAAAGTGGGTCATCGGCAGGCTGTCCTCCTCCTCGTTCATTCATCAGAATGAAAAGCCCAAGATGATTTCCTCGGAAGCTCAACAGTATGAGACTATGGCGTTTTAGTTCATGAAGAAAAAAATTTCGCGATACTATCACTTTAGTTTGTTTGTGGTAATTATTATCTGATTATAGACTAACTAGGCTTAAAAGATTCATCTCATCAATTTTGACCAAACTGTGCTATTAGTTTTTATTTTTGTCTACATTTAATACTTCGTACATGCATCTAAAGATTCGATGTGATGAAGAATCTTAAAAAATTTTGAGTTTTTGAGCGAAAGTAAACAAGGCCTATGAGAGTTCGTTTCAGACCAAGCAGCAAGCAGAAAAATGAGCAACTGTTTATGAGCCTCGTGGAGTCGTGGTCTTGTCAGCTGAGAGCTGTTTGTTTCTCTCACATGCCTACTGTTTTCGTCCTTCAAAAAAGTGCAATTCTATCAAAACTAAACTTCAAATTTAATTAAGTTTATATAAAAAAATATCAACAGCTATAAATTTAAACTATAAACCGTTCTAGATTTTCTATTATGTAGTTTTATTTATACATGTAGATCCCAGACTCATAATAAAAATTATGAATATAAAAAAATTAGAACAACTTATAATTTGGAAGATGATGCTACTTTTGGACCGAGGGAGTACTCACCAAGAGCTTCTGACAGCACGTTTTTCCAGTTATGAAGAAGGATCAACAAGCATGCCTGCATATTTCATTTACTTAGAAGTTCTTCCTTTCTTCCAGCTCCATCTTACAAGTAACTCAATATGATAATCTGCAACTCTGGCATTTATACATTTTGCACGCCTAAGCATTTATATATTTAGACAAGAATGGAGTACCGTATCTCCTGAGAGATTGCCCTTGCGCTTTCTGCCTTCAACAAAACATTGTCAACTTGTTTAAAGGAGCTTTCAGTTCTTAAAACTCAAAAAAACTCTGCCCAGATGGTCCTGGGCACACTTCACTTGCCATTTGCTAATACTATTACCAAAACTCACAGCGTTGGCGCTTAATGGCGCCTTTCCGCTAGGGCTAAAAGAGGAACTGGGGCTCAGTGGGTTGTAAAGGGGGTGCCATGATCAGTGTACAACTGCACTTTAATTCAGTGCCAACCTCAATCGAAAGATTGTGCCCCTTTGGGTGAAAATTCCCAGTCATTCAGATCAATAGCCCCCACAGGAACATGTGTCATGTGAGCTTGCTGGTTGCTTCTAGGATGTGCTTACCCCACTACGAGGTGTCTTAGCAGCAGTGGTCCAATCCAATGCTGGAAGAAATGCAGACGGAATTGATAAAAACCTTCCTTGTCCACCAAATCGACACCTATGCAGTGGTTCTTTTGTTCATTGTATGATGAGATGAATAAGTCTAATTATTTCTACACTCTTTTCTTGATAGGTTTCATCATGAGAAAATTTCATCATTGTGCATACCTGCCAGCGATACAGCAATTTGACTTTCAGTTTCACTAGCCGACTTCATCGTTATTTTTAATACTTAAGGATTTAGTATGGGGTTAGATATCCTTAAAGGAATCAGATGTGCTGTGACCCATATGACTGCATGATGTCTTTTGCACTAAGCAACCTAAAAGTGACGATTTAATTAACTGCTAACAATAGTGATCATAAACTCCAGTAAAAAGGAAAAGTCACAGCTCTAAGCGATGGTTAAAGATTTGTCTGAAGCCTCTATCAAGTAGTAAAATGATGTGAATTATTACTATCCGACTTGATTGCCATTTCAGCTACGTGGTCATCTTTCACAGACAAGAGAGTAGCAATAATTAACTTGAAATGGGGCTGCCAAACCAAGCTGGAGTCATCATAGGCCCAAAATACGCAGGCAATAATGACCTATTAGCAAATTAGTTGTGCAAATCATGTGATACCTGTTGTAGAGTCACTACATGCTAAATGCATCCATACAAGCGAGCGTTATTGTGATAATAAAATCTTGGCCCACTGAATGCAAATACATGATTGAATAACCATAGACTTAGCTAAGAAAAAAAGTGAATGATATGCTTATCGTCCATTCAAAGTTAACCATTTGAGCACAACAACATAGTAATCTGACTGTCTTTCACTGGTCCGTAAACTTGAAAAAAGGTATTTCAGGTACTGCACAAACCAGTGACCAGAAGATTCGACTGCATGTTCTATTACAGGATATATGGATAAATACTGAAAGAAAACTTCTTGTGATCGTTTGCATGTTATGTCAGACAAACCAGTGACCACAGAGATGCAGGGAGGTTAGCAGATCACCTCTTCTGCAACAAACTGCTTAAATGATTGTAGATAGTATCTCTCATCGTATCTCTGTTAGCAGTATTTAAGGTGAAAACAGCTGCTCCAGGATGATTCCGCAACCTCGCAACTGCATTTTACAGTAGAACCATTTAATTAGAACACTAGTGACAAGCCACGGTCATAATCACAACTTCCAGCTGCAATTCAAGAGGAGTGTGGAACAGCGTAATGTAAGTCTTGTTTCAGTACAAGAGATATTGTTTAATTTATTGGATGCAGCAAGCATAGCTAGAATACAACACAAGCTTTAAACGTGTAATGGAAGCAGGTTCTCAAATACATATGAATGGATTGGCTGTTAAAGAGAAATCAACGAAATGGTATTTTATACATGATTTTGAACGAAACAACAAAACTATTAATCAATAGCCTCTGTAAAGTTACAGAATAGGATAACACGGTACCTCCTGGAATGTCCCGGCCATGCCTAGGAATGGGTATGGTGGCCAACACTGGTATATTGGATTCGATAACTCTCATTACAGCAGGGAAAAATGCTGAACTGAACAGCTCCATTTTACCCACTTCATCGATGATGAAGAGATCTGTTTCTTCCTTAACCTGATTCAACAAGAAATATGAAGTATATTTCCTTCTGCATTGTGATCAATCAAGAACAAACTTTAAAAGCCTTATCATGCTTAAGCTAACAAACACACATTGTGATCCTTGATATTTCATAACTCACAACTGCTTACCTGCAGCTCAGGTAATGCTAATGATTCCAAAGATGATACATCTACTTTGTATTTCCCAACGGTAGGCCATCTAACAGACTCTGAGCTGCAAAAGAACCAAAAGGTAATGGTATGTGTGAGCATATCTATGTTACAAAAATTCAGCAAACATATATCAAAGTAGCATCGTGGAAATAAGCAATGGCAACCATGCAGAGCTGGGATAGCTAAAAATTATTAGATGGGCAAAGAGGCAGAATAGGTGGATGCAGCACTTCATTAATCTTTTGCATATTAACTAACTGGTATGTGCTGGATGGAAGCATATAACAACAAAACTCCAAGTTCATCTGAAAATGGAATGTTTATGAACTTATAGCATGTGTGTCAACTAAAGGGAAAAGTAGTGTTATACATGACCACAGACTAATAAAATTAGCCTGAAAATCTGCATAACTGAAAAGATGAACCATTATCCAGATTCCAATCATCAGCAGAGATAGGTTTATGATATTGGAGCATGGCCATCTCTTGATGTTGGCGTGTTGGAAAGGGACCAATCTTAAACTAGACGTTGGGTAATTTCCTTGTATGCAGAGTAACGTAGTAGCCCCTGTCATTCTCGACGGCTTGAAAAAATAGACTACTAATCCACAGTATCATATCATTTCCATAGTACAGACACATTTCAAAATTCCAACTACCAAAATGCACGGTGGTAAACAAATACCTACTCAATATAAGAATTTAAAACAAGCATAAGTGCAGAATAGCAACCTGGAAACCCTGGATGAGGAAAGGGGTCCACTTCTGCCGTCAAGCGTGACAACCTCGAATCCTACCCTTTCTCCGCCCTCTCTCACCTCTCCTGCAAACAGAGATAGCACACAGAAACTGGTAAAATTCGTGGTCGTCAATTGCACAGTGGAATGAACCGGAGTTCGAGAGGGCGAGGCAACGCAGTACGAGTATAGAATCCGCGAATGGTGAGGTTCGGGTGAGAGCCTCTGAGGGTTTCGAACACCCGCATGACCAGCGTCGTCTTCCCCACGCCCTGCGAGTACCAGAAGCCGGACGTGAGGCGGTTGTTGGGAGAAAGGAGGAGGGTCTGTGAGGGTTCAGGGGGCTTACAGGCGGACCAGTTACGAGGAGGCACCTCGACGGCGCGGCGGCCATGGACCGGCGAGGCAAGCGGCGGCGGGAGGCGCCCGCCGTTCGAGTGAGTTCTGTGATTCTTCGCCTCTTCAGACCTTCATTCACATGGCAGGAGACGGAAGCCCATGTTTACGTTACCGAAGTTTCACGTGTGCGCTCCATGGGCTCGATTCTAGATGGGGTTGGGCCAATGTGCGATCTGTTTAATAGGACGGCCCAAATTACTTATTTTCTGCGATTTCCCTAAAAAATTTCTGCGATGGATTATTATTTTTCTCTAGCCTCTATAATCTCCAACCGTATCTCTATTTTCTGGAATAAAAAATATATCTCTATTTTCTAATATTTGTTGTTCTGTCAAGTCTAAATAGTTTTTTTTTTCTAGTTCGTACGCTTATACCTTTGTAATCCATGACAACAACATGAAAAATCAAGACATCTTTCCCATTATACATGAAGCAAAAAGATTGTTTCGTAACACTTTAACATTCAATTTCTTGCTTACTTGACCAGATACTAGAATTGTAGGTTTTTATGGGTCTTGGAAATAAGTTACAAAACTTAATGAGTAGTATCAACGCATAGATAGCATGAAAATAAAATTATGATATTTTTACGAGCAAATATGTACGTGCTTTGCAACAAAGAAAAGTCTCTCAAAATTACATTTTAGTTAGATTCAAACTTAGTAAACTACCAACATTAACTTAAATTATGATATCATAATCATTATAAAATAAATACTTGTAATCAGAATTACATTGGAGTGTGCCAGTGGATCAATCATGTTTTATTAGGCTAACATATCCTCATTATATATGTTATGACCGGTTTGCAATATACCAGGCGCATGCCCATTAGTGGCTAGAGTAGCCCATTAGCATATTTTAATTATTTCCTCAATATTTTTCTAAGTATAAATACTTGTAATATGAACAATTTTTGGTTAAGCAAGAGTGATCAATTGCTCGGCTTCCTTTGGGAGCCAGAAGAGTTTGCCTTAGCTGCCGCCCCTGCTCTTCTCCTCGCGCACAAACACGGCGTCTCGCCGCCGTGCCGCAGCCTTCAAACCTCGCCCAACCATCACACACTCCTACAACCTTCAATCCACCAGAGGCAAGGCACAAGTACGTATCAATGTATCCCAATAATGTTACTTTATAAGGGCTAATTTACATGTCATAGTAATATGAGTTGCATTATATCGATCAGTTTTTTTTGCCTCTGGGTAGAAGTGCAACATCTGTGTCTTTTGAAGTTTAAGGAAAATTATTCTCTTATTGAGGGACCAAATTTTCATTTTCAGCAAAAGTTTTTTTTATATCTTCTGAAGACTCAAAGACCTTATAGTTTTTATCATATTTTCAGACTGAACACTTGTGGATCTTTATCCAGTATATTTTTTTTAGCTAAAAAAAATATATT
>Ga0182004_10000228_pt1 | contig 29737 bp, 20 predicted proteins | sample Sormic07211540_1_FD_120479 | JGI IMG/M metagenome (GOLD analysis project Ga0182004, IMG submission 120479) | Endophyte microbial communities from Sorghum bicolor roots, Mead, Nebraska, USA - 072115-40_1 MetaG | ecosystem: Host-associated > Plants > Roots > Unclassified | place: USA: Nebraska...
AAACCTATAATGAATTTTAATTCCCCCACAATTATTTAGTTGCTAGATTTCTATGCCCACAAAAGTACTTAAATAAATTAAATTAAATCCTATTATTTGAAAAACAAATTTTGGGTGTTACAGACTTCCAGTTCAAATTTGAATTATTCAAAAAAATACGTTAAAAGAAATAATTCGACTAAATATAGCAAACAGTTCAAAAACCATGTCAAATTTTAACATGTAGTTTAAGTTACTGTAGGAGGACAAAAGAAAAATTTTGGAGGTCAAAACTAAAAAAAATAGTTTGCCGAGTGTCACGGGGCTGACACTCGGCAAACCATGTGTTTGCCGAGTGTCAGCCCTATAACACTCGGCAAACTTGAAGCGCTGGTTGACGACCGTCAGTTGTTGTCATGGGGGCCAACGGTACAAAATTTGCCGTGTGGTTGACACTCGGCAAAGTGGTGCTTTGCCGAGTGTAAAATTCTGCCGAGTGTCGTTAACTAGGCAAAGGTCTATTTTATCTAGTGTTATTATTTACCGAGTGTCGAATACTCAGCAAAGAGTTAGTTTGCCGAGTGTCGCGTTTTGCCGAGTGCAACACTCGGTAAAATAAGTTTTTGCCGAGTGTCCGATTTTTAACACTTGGCAAAGATGTTTACACTCGATAAATTTTGTGTTTCCGGTAGTAGTGAGGGTAAGCAGCGGCACCGGCCGTCATCGTCAACAACACCATGGTGCCAGGCTACGCGTGAAACAATTCGCTTCCGTGCGCTGGTTTGCTTCGCTCAAAAGTCAGGTGAAAGCAGTGTTCAGCTACGGTAGTCCCCGTCGCTCACAAAGCCCCGTGTTGGCTTCGCTCAAAAGTCACGGTGAAAAGTATTGACTGATTTGTTGCGCTAGATGCTTCCCGGCCTGTCGTCCGTGCCCTCTGCACGCCGGGCTACATTGCCAGAGGCTGACGCCCTCGCGGCGTCTGACGAGATGTCCCACCGTTGCTGCTCGTCGTTCTGACCTCGGCGGCTTGGCCCCATGCGTGTCTCCACGGGGGTGAGAGCTGCTGTCCAACCTGAGACTCCAGCCCACCGTCGACCATGCTTTCTCCAACAAGAGACTGGAGCCCGGTGCCTAGACTAGAGCTAGAGGGACGATCGGATAATAACGAGGACTCTGAGAGCAAGAGGGGCCTGAATGTCCAATTGTGATCAACCAATTTAGTGAAGACGTTAAAATTGCAGATTTATCTTTATACCTGAAAAGGTAAATATAAAAAAAATCAGAAATAGCCCACCTATTTTGGTGCTAGTCCTGCCTATTTTTAGTACCGTCTCTACCATTTAGGTACTTCTAAGTAGCTTCACATAGGTACTTTCTATTTTATCACCATCCGATCTGGCTATATGGATGATCGTTGTTATTTTCAACCATTGTAAAATTTCTCTCTACAAATCTACACTTGCGAGGTTAAGTTAATTAGCAGTGGAGTGACATTACGTACCAATTCTGTCCTAATAAATAAATAAATATACATCTCATATTTTCTAAGGAGTCAAAATTTTAAAGTTCAACTAAATTTATATAAAAATATATAATATTTAAGACAAGCATTGGCGTGCAACATTCGACTCATTGTAAGTGAACTATGGAAAAATATGAGAAACAAAAAGGGATTGTGTGAAACGATGAAAGAGAGTGGCAGGGCCAACATTTTGTGAATCAAAAATCAAGCATAACACAGGTGACAAATACACCGTCCAAACCCATATTATGATGAGAAATATGAAAACTACATGATAGTCACACATGACACATTGGACTTTGTTTTGTCTCTAGTTTTTAGGGTGTATGGTCAACAAGCCGCTTTGAGTGGACCATATACTTGCTTCATACTCCTTCCATCTAGGATAGAAGGTGTAACTGTTTTTCTCCTTAGTCCCGTGATACAGGACACCTGCACTTCAGCTTCCGCATGCAGCATCTAATGTTCGGTTTCTGAGCTCAGTTTTCCTTAAGAGTAGGCTAATATATTCTAAACTAAGTGATGTTTTTGCCATCTTGTTTGAAAGAAAAAGATGAAAGATAATTTCCATACAAAACTGAGTGATAAGGTTGCACTTTATTCCATATAGATTAGATCACAATCCACACATTTTATCTGAAAACAACCACTCTCCATTGAACATCATAAACAATGTTGGTGTGTGATTAGAACATATCCAACAATGTTTTAAGTGTAATTAGGTAACACTAGAAGCAATGCAGAGTTTCCTTCATTTTTCTATAGCCATATGAAAAAGGTGAGGAAGACGGCAAGGGCATCCCTCAACATCTTGCAGAAGCCCCATCTTCTCATAGCATTCAACACTATCCATCAATGTTTTATGTAGCGTCTTCCTTGGTTTCCAGCCCAAATTCTTCAGTTTCTCCGACATTATTGGCGTAACTATAGAGTTAGGAACCAAATCATTGCCGCTGCAGCAAAGAGATGTAAACCATGTAAAATAAGAGCTATCCATTAAAATTCACTCATAGATGTGTGATAAGAGATTCACCAGTTTACGTAATTGTAATTAGGATGAGCCTTCTTCAGCATGTTCACCAGATCTATCGCACTGATGTAATTTGGCGCGCAGATGTATCTCCTTGCTGATTTCTCTTTCTCGTATACGAGAAGCAAAGCATCAGCCACATCACGGACATCAACTATGTGCCAGGGAATGTTCCTCATCACAGTAGGACCTCCTTTAACCAAGCTAATGGAATTTCAGGGTGTTGTACTTTCTCATACTTTTAAGAGCATGAAGCATAGTGTAGTGCAACTCAGTGTATAAGGCAATTAAAAAATAATATTTTGAGTAACATTAGCGTTATTACGCTACTACATAGGGATAATTATATATTTTTCTGCTGTGAATATTCATTTATGTTCTGCTAAAAAAATCATTGTATTTAGCTATGTCAAGATGTAAGGCTGGAATCATGAGACAAAATCTTGATGCCAACCCCCACATGTTTGCACATAGCAAGTTACAAATCACACATTTGCCACGTGAATATGCGTGTATGCATGTATTTTTTTAGATTCAAACCCACAATCTTTCCCTTACTTGGTCACTCTTTGTTACCATCCCACGCATACTTTGTTACTGATTAAAATATGAGTTTTTTTTCTTTGATGCCAACTAAAATTTAAGTTGATTATTCTGTCATCTCAATGACTTAAAATTTAAAAGCTATAGAACTCGTCGATAGCTATAAAATTCATATAAGCCTTTTTATTGTTTAAGTATGAATATTTTATGAGAATTTTAATATTACACTATGAACTAACGTATATGAAGGGCACATGGGCATGCAATCATTTTATATATAGGTTTGATGGCTTTGTATTGATTGGGGAGAAGGGTCCACTCTATTACAATTGTGACATGCAATGCATCTAGAACTAAACCATAAGAGCTTCTATGTCCTAAGAGGAATCAAGTGTTACCATAGGATACAATGAACCATCTTGCGCTGCCTTAGCTGGGTATGGACTCTTAACTTTGTATCCGGTTAATCACAAGGATTCTGTCTTCAACCGTGCATGCATGATTTTTTTAGATTGATGAGTTTGCTCCTTCACTTTTGCTACAATGTATATATATAAATGCACTTTGAATGTACATAATTTTAAAGTTTTTTGGAAACCTCTAAGTATATATAGGAGTATGTTTCAAGGGGCTTTCATGATTGCACCTAGGAGTAGTTTGCATGAGATATTTTGTCCTAGAACATTATTGTGTCTAGGGCTCTACTTGGTCCATAATCTAAAAAAAGGTATTCCATTTAATGATACTTTAGATGAGTAAACTAACACTATTGTAAGTCTATTAAACTAGTGTACAGTTATCCTAGCTAAAAAAACTTCAACCAAATAAAGTTGGTTGTTGCTAAAAGTAATTAATTTTCCTAATAAATAACAAGAAAATTCAATATCTGTGACGATCCTAATAAGTAACAATAAATATCTAAAAAAGACAACAAATATGATGCAACCTTTAATAATGTATAGCAGGAATTCATGGCTGACATTGACCATAGGCCGTAGGAGCGGTCCTAAAGCCATAGTAGGGCAAACTGTAACAACATTCAGTCCATTTTTCTCTGCATATTCCAAGGCTGTCTTTTCAGCAATAACCTTGGCAACCATATACCAGTCCTGCCAGCAAAACTAGGTTAGTCATAACTAAGTCCCCCCTAGAGACAACAGTTAAAAATAAGAATATGTAATGGTAAACATAATTAAATTTGTTGCTGTACCAACCTGCACTCTGTGGAAAACATATGCTGAGACATGACCTCGAAAAAACCCTAAAGTTTGTGGATGGACTTTTATTGATAAGGAACTCATTGTTTTTCTTCAAAGAGACATAACTATTAGACCCATTGTCCCATATTCCCCTCCTGTCCCTACTCTCAGGAGTTCTATTGTTCTCCAATCTCCACTTGGGTTGGGCACTAGATAGAGTAGGTGGAGCTATTTGCTTTGTCTTTTCCTTTTTATATACAATATTAATTTATATAAAGCACCCCCTTAAAGCAACTCCAAAGGCCTCTCTACTTTCTTCCTTATTATAGGAACCAAATATTGATATTCTCTATTTCGGATTTCTCGAAAGATAAAGAGCGAGATTGACCTTTTAGAGTGAGCACAGGATTATAAAAAAAAGTTTGGAGGACAAAAAGATATAGAGAATAATTTTTTATTCAAATGACTCTTTAAATGATTATTTAGAAAGTAAGTTTAAGAAAGACACTTAGAGATGTTCTTAGGAGTTCTTGGCTTTTCCTTTTTATATAAAGCACCTCCTCACGAGTTCTTCTGTTCTCCACTTAGCTATATACTTAATCTTTTATTTTTGTGTACATATATTTATATAAGACAGTTCCTAAAAAAATCTCTAACTCACAATTAATAAATATGTATTATGTTTCTTTTCATGTAGCATGTTTTAGATTCGATTGAAGAAACGAATCAACAATGTGTGATCCACCTTGTATGAGTGCCGAAAATCATGTCAACCAATTACTACGGATGATTGCATTTGGGGAGACGGCAAACTGCCCAATACTACTATTTTTTTGGCAGACTTCGAGAATAAGATTGAGGTGTACCAAAAATCTATTTGTTTGTCTGAAAAGTCATGGTTGAAAGTACGGATTCTAGGTTTCTTTAGTGTGACCGTGAAGCGTTCTTTGACTCAGCCTAAGAGAGATAACAGTGCGTCTTGTTCAAGACGAAGTCGTGGTCAAAACAAGAGTAACCAAAGGGATAAACGACTAAACCACATGCTGGAACACAATGGAGAGGAAGGACATGAGAGAGAGTAGACGAGAGGAGGACATAGGAAGGAGATGAACCCTCCTAAGGCCGTGTTTAGTTCGTGAAAATCTTGGATTTGGCTACAATAACACTTTCGTTTGTATTTAGTAATTATTGTCCAACTATGGAATAACTAGACTCAAAAGAATCGTCTCGTAAATTACAGACAAACTGTTTAATTAGTTATTTTTTATCTATATTTAATGCTCCATGCATATGTCGTACGATTCGACGTGTTGAAAATTTTTGAAAACTAAACCAGGCCTAAGTAAACTTCTTGCATCTGGCACTAGCACTAACCTCATTCATTTTGCAAAAGTTTATGTCCGACCAGCACTCCTCGTCTTTGGGTATGTGTTGAGGCCAATTTGGGTTGAAATGAACAGCGGCGGTGGACGAAACCACAATAACTTTCTGAATATTATTATTTGAGCAAGCCTGAAGAATGTTCAAGGTACCTTGCACAGCAGGAGCCAGTACTTCTGACTGCATGGTTTAAAAAAAATATAAGAAATCTCCTATGTATAAACAGCTCAGTACGACACAAAATGCAAATAAAAAAAAATTGCATCTTGGTATCAATGAGTCAGTGGAAATTATGGCTGTGACAAAACCAAAAATCTGGATTATACACTATTCTCAGTCTTACTATTGCTAATAATTGGAGCCCCAAAGAAGCCTACACGTTAATCTTACAAGACACAGTAGGAAAAACAAGAGAAATCTCTCTTCTTAAATACGTTGTCATGTCATCAAAAACATGTATGTGGCAACCTATTTGATGCAAACAAAACTGACAATAAAACTCTCACTGAGACTGTCCTAAGAGGTTGTAAGGTGGCTAAATGCTGAGGTGGAGGAGAGAGAGGAGAGGAGAGAAAGGAGAAACGGGTTGTAAGCTTATAGTTGGCTTAAACAAACTTTGTGATAGAGACAAGTAGGCTATGCATTAATACTAGAGAGTAATGCAAACGAGACTCACATTGAAACTTCACTGAGACTGGCCTAAGAGCTGTAAGGTAACTAAATGTTAAGGTGGAAAGGAGAGAGAGAAGAAATAAGTTGTAAGCTTATAGCCGGTTTAAACATAAGAACCGAGAAATTTTATGAGAGAAATAAGTGGACCATATATTAATACTAAAAAAGCTAACTTCTATATGAATGAGCTGAGTGAAGGCTAAAATAACCTTTACAACCAGCATCGACCATTCTTGCTCTAATTCAAGGTATGCATGTGTAGTACCCGACACTGTGCTAACCATATAAATGCACATAAATCAATCATGCATGAGCATGTTGAGTATTCAAGGCAAATACTAAATCTAGAAATAAATGGGTATAGGTTGAGTCAACACATTAGCTAGTTGACTCACCCATAAAAGCAAGATTAAAGTCTAAAATAGATCGATAGGACTAGAACCTATTGATCTAAGGACGTACAGGTACCCAATCGTTACATAATTTTTTTAATGTATTGATTTTATTTATTTATTTTTTAAATAAGCATGATTGATCATAACTTATAAGCACGTATATGCTTGGAAGTAGATCGGAAAATATCATTATCTTTTAAAAGTAAAAAAATAATAAAATTAAAATTACAGTTCACTTGTAAATTTATATTTATACACCTAAAAAGACTTAAAGTAATCATTTATTCCATGATACCAAATCTTGTTCCTTCTATATATCCAAGTCCAATACGATATTGTCAGATCTACGTGTCTACGTCTAATATGAAATCCTCAAAGCTCATGCGTCCATGTCTGAGTGATGAGGTTAACTAAAAAAATATGATCCTAATATAATGCACGGGCATAAATCAAGTTTATATATGAAAGTTCACAAGGCGCGTGCGCTGATTCAGCAATTCGCTCCCTCGACCCGTGGTCTCGGTGTCGTGCTGGCGCTTATCAGGGCGTCGTTGTGTGTTGCCTGAAGCTCGGCGTGGAAGTGGAACCGTTGCTACACAGCGTTTCTTTCCGTCCTTGTCCATGGTGGGACGACAGTCTCTTCTCGGCTTCGCGTCCCATCACTGCTCCTGCGGATGCGCTCCTGACAGCAGTCTTCTCAGCTCTGCGATGTGCGTAGGACCGCAGAAGCCTCGCCTCTGTGCTCTGTCGCGGCGCCGTCGCATCTTTTGTCTGCCTCGGTCGCCCAGGAGGGACACGGTTCTAATCCAATCCTATCTCCTGCGCACCTTCGCCGGCGGCTGGCTAGGTCAAGTATCAATATGAATGGTGACTAGTGAGTTAAAACTAAACGTAAGTTTATTGCTGAAATTTCTATGCCTAAAAGCTGATTGTTGCCCATTTCAGTTCATTTTGTTGCATTATCGATCACGTGAGGGAAGCCAGTGTTCCTACGTTCACGCAATTATAGTGAACTTTTTTTTTTGCAAATACAATTATAGTGAACTCGACTAAAATTAAAAGGCCATGCCATCCCCGACCATGCGCGCAACCAGTCGTTCCCAAACCCTATAAACACCTAAACACTGTGTCCCTTCCCTAGAAATTTCTTTCCAGATTTTTTAAAAGATGCTCCATAAATTTACTTTTGCTACATGATATTATCCTAATACTGATTCTTGAGTACATGGCTTCCTAATTTTTTTTGACAATATCCATGTACAGAAAAAACTCAAGTGTGCTTAGAGCTAGGGATGAAAACAGTCGGAATATATATACCGTACCGAACCGCATTGTTGTCTACATTTGACGCGATCAAATCCGTATTTTTGACAAATTCCAATTCAATTCGAAATACATAATACTAAATTCAAAAATAGAACGAAAATGGTTTAGATTTTTTCCAACCATTTTCTACTTTTTATTCGGAATATCCTGTTTTGAAATCGGTTTATACCGTTGTGGCTCGCAGAATCAGACTCACGCGCGAGAGAGGGGAGAGCTGCGCGTGTGGTGGCTTGTATTACGATCACGGGCCGCCAGTCGCAGAAAGCGCTATTGTTTTTTTTCTTTTTTTTTTCCAGGTGTGATTGGATCCCTGGCCGCACGAGCGCATGCGTGGGGTGAAGGGCGGGCGGGGCGGGGTGCGGCGTTGAAGCCTGGCATCAAACTTATTCCCTCAGCCATCAGATTCAGTTTGAAGCCTGCTAAGAATGTTTTTAGCCTTTGATTTTAATAGAGACAATTTCTTGTGTACATTCTTCTGGGTGCAAAATAGTTTACGACTCTCAGTAGGGGACGTTTTTCTTGGGAGATCTAGTATAATTTTAACTGGTCCATTATAGTATAGATACTGATTCTTGAGTACATGGCTTCCTAATTTTTTTTTGACAATATCCATGAACAGAGAAAACTTAAGTGTGCTAAGAGCTAGGGATGAAAACAGTCGGAATATATACCGTAGCGAACCGTATTATTTTCTACATTTGACCCGATCAAATCTGTATTTTCGTACAAATTTGAATTCAATTTGAAATACATAATACTAAATTCGAAAATGGAACAAAAATGATTTAGATTTTTTTCCAACCATTTTCTATTTTTTATTTGGAATGTCCTGTTTTTGAAATTCGGTTTATACCGTTGTGGCTCGCCGTGCATATATACTAAGAAATTTTATGACAAGATACTACTTTTAAATTATGAATTTGGATGGTTTTTTCTAGATTGATTCTACCTTGTACGTGTATATACTAAGAAATTATATGAATACTACTTTAAAATCATGAGAAATACATACTATGAAGTCATGTTCTGTCCGACACGTTCACAGTCACGTATATATGTTACCATATATGTATGTCATTGATCTTTATCCATCGCACTAGTAGAGCTAAAAGATCCTATCACAAGATACTCAGCCTACTTTTTGGTCTACTCTCTAATATATATATATATATATCTCTTCTAATACCTTCCTGAGGTAATATATATTAATAGATATTTAAATCAAAGATTCATAGTAATTTAACTTTATCGTAGCAAAATACAAATGTCAAAGCAATAAACCAAGTGGTACGGTACTGGCACTTGCCTCCGGATCAAGAACCTTATCCGTGGGCACCGGACAGGCAAGATGGAAGACCCCCCGGCACCCGGAGACTGCGGCAGCCAGCGCGTTCTGGTCGAGCACGTTGGCCTTGAACAGCCGGAGGTTCTCCGAGGCCCCTTCCAGCCGCCCCAGGTGGGCGTTCTTGGGATCACCTGAAATATTATCGTAAGTCGGCCACGATTATATTAGGCCTCTAGTTCGTGAAAATTTTTGAAAAATTTTAGAAACTACTGCACACCTCGGCCCGGAAAGGCAGAGAGACGGCAGCACCGCAGCAGCCATCGACATAGCGGCGGCGGCGGCTGGTGTGTGCGGCGACTACCGGGACGGCCGGCGTGGTGCTTACCCGGGTCGCGGACGGTGGCGTGCACGGTGTAGCCGCGGGAGAGGAGGAGCTTGACGAGCCACGAGGCGATGTAGCCGCCGGCGCCCGTCACGCACACCGTCGTCTCCCCGCTGCAGCGAGCCCCCTCCGTAGTGCGTCCGGCCATATCTTGCGTGTGTCTTCTACTGTCTAGTGCAACGTGCAAGGCTCCCCTCTTGCACCCTGCTGCTGAAGCTTAACGTATACACTAGCTTGCCGGCCTCCGTCTTCGGCTAGCTCTGTGCCTGGGAGCAACGGCCACGTCCAGGCAGGCAGGAAGCCAGAGGCAGAGGTATGTAGTGTTGGTAGTAAACGTTATATATATACACACACAGCAGCTCGGGGATGACGGAATGGTGGTGCAGCTACAGAGCATATATCACTGATCAATTACTCATGCATGCCACCAATTATATATATATTCTTTTCATTCACAAATACATATACGTCTCGTTTCCTGAGACCTCAGGAGTTAAATTTTTTTAATTTTGACCAAATATATACAAAAATATACTAATATGTATCATTAGATTGACCATGAAATATACTTTCATAATAATATACTTATTTGCAGATACAAATGTTGATATTATTTGATATAATCTAGTTAAACTTAAAAAAGTTTGACTTCTTGGAAATGTGAGATGTGTATTTATTTGTGGACCGAGAGAGTAGTCATTATATATAGTCATACCACAACTCTACGCCATGTCCGCCAACTAATCCCACTATAAATGGTTGCTGATCAACAAATTAGTCCCACCAGTCGCAAATAAATTAATGAATTTTTGCCAAACGGAGCGTTAGAGGTTGATAGCGCCGGTCACGTGGATGGCGAGATAGGTGGTGATGTGTAGACTTTGTGATGATCGACTCAATAACCCATATAATCCTAGATTAATGCCATTATTTTTCTCGAAAATAGAAATGTTTTTAAAACGAAGAAAATATAAATGTTTTGCCTCTGTGACTCTAAAAACCTAAATTCTTACAATATTGTATACTTAATAGCCGATCCATATAAGGGAAAAGAGCACACAAACGAAAGTAAATAATGAGCAAAGTCTAGCGCCTGTTTGGACGATGCCTATGACTGCCGGGCCACACCTGCGGCTGAGCCAAATCTTTGGTGTTAAAAACGCTCACCACACATTATTTGGCATGATGTGACACAGCAAATTTGAATTATGTTGGTGTGGTTTCATTGCGTTGCGGCACGCCTTAACTCTGTCACCAGCCAGAGTTCACAACATTTACGGCACCGTAGCCTGCAGTACACCTAGGCGCCAATTAAACCTTCAAAGTTGTGCTCACCAAGCTGACAATATACCTTGTATTATCACATTGCAGCAGCATCCACAACTGTAGGCAATATATTCTTCTCAAGGCAGCCCACATAAAAGAAGTGAAATGTTTTTTCTAGAGAAACAAAGATTGTTACGGGGGCACCATGTAGAGCCAAACAAGGACAACAACCACACAAATATCTTCATTAATATAATTAGTCATGGATTATCCATTTTGCTACAGATTATATAATCTTATTTATGGATCATGCTAAGAATATAAAATTATTGCTCAGCGTTTTATGAACAATTATCAAGTCTAAAGATTAATTTCAATAAAAATGGAATTTTCTGTTGTGGTCATGCTAAGCATTATGAGCATGAGTATACCCAACTTTGCTTGTGAAACTGGGTCATATCCTTTCCACTCCTTAGGAAATTCCTATGCATAAACTTGACTAAGTGTTATGTATATATGTATGTTTGCTTTTACTTATGTATGATCATGTCTTAGATGCACCAACCTGTAGTCTTTATTTCTTGTTGTTCATAACCATGTCTTCAAGTGTTGTTTTTAAATTTTTAGACTGTTATACATGGTTAGCTTGCTTAGCCCGATAGAAATCGAGCATGTAATGGGATTGTCATTCTTCATGCAAACTAGGAGTCGATTGCTTTAGCTAATAAACAACTAGGAGGGGAAATAGCTAAAAATATGACTAAGAAAATGAGTGTGGCCGAAGACTTGGCGAGGAGTAGGGTCATGGCGAGCTCAGGTCTCGAATGGGATAACTTGCTTCAACTGACTAAGGACCATTGCACATGTCGTTGTGAGTCTTAAACACCTTTCATATAGACCCCATGTCATATATGGGATTGGTAAGCTGAGTATCATATTTAGCAGGGTCATCATGTGAATAATATGTGTTTTGGGGCAAGGAGTAACTAGAAATCTAGTACTCTTGCACATCTTGCCCGTTTATTGGATAGTTTGGCCAACTATGAGAAAGGATGCTGTGATGAGCTATCCTTATTTACCAATGAGACTCTATGAACGGTGGCCTTATTCACTTGTGCGAAAAGTTATGCCCTTGCAGGAATATTAATCATTTAAAAATGAAATGCTCTCGGTTATGAGCAAGTTCTAGGATTCATAGTAGACTTGCGAAAGAACTCTGCATTAATAACCGACAAACTTTAATCGCAAGTGGAGGCTTAGCCTCCAATAATTCGGTAATCTTTCACATTAACTAATTATTGGAGACTGAGCCTCCACACTAATCTTGAGGCGAGTTAGAGAAGTAAAATAAATATTCTCAAAAATGTAGTAATCATTCTGCGTTCTAATCGAGAAACTTTAATCAATGGACAAGATGTTCCGATAGAAGACAAGCTAGTATGCAATGATACGTATTACAAGTGCCCCTGCAACGGATACATGGCACCTCCTCCACCTCCTCCTCCGTATGGTGGTGGATGGTACTATGGACAATATTCTTCGCAGTATTCCTCATAGCAATCTATGTTCTATGGATGTGAGAATGATTAGGACCTAACTTGTGTTGTTTCAAGCTTAAGTGCAACTGTATCGTATGTCTTTGAATCTGTAGTTTGTAGTACTTTGTGTTTCTAAAATTCTTGCAATGCACAATAGCTTGTTGCTTCAGAAATTATGATGACTAGCCTCTAAAAAGGCTAAGATGTAGCACTTATTTCGTGGAACATTGTAGTACCAATTACACTGAATTGTCCAATCTCTGAAAAGACTAGGGTTTATGAGTTTATTACAATACTACAACCTCTAAAAAGTCTACATATGGTGATTTATTGCTGCACTAGAATCCTAAAAAGTGGCAAGGTTTCCATGTCGTCCTCTTCATGGACTTTGTGACCACTGCACCAAATAACCTCGCTACATAAAGGCCTCGTATGTCTTCATTCCATACCACATCTTCTCCTCAAGCCATCAATCTTGCACTGCACAACGATGTCTTCTAGAAGTTTGACCCATTAGGAGTGGTAGACTGACATGAGCGACCGAGGTGCCATTGCAGCTTTAGGACAAACAGATCAACTTTATGGTACTTCACGTGCTTAGATCTGGATGACGACTTCATGGTAACGATGACAACTAAATCCTTTGTTTCTCATTATCATTTCTCAACCTGATTCCATGACATCTACAGCTACACACGTATTGCAAGTTCATCAAATGGGTGGATCAGGTGTCGTCGGCATGTGGCCACCCTCACGCCCAATGGAGGTGTGAAATAAGGACAATAATTTGTCAAGATGAGTCAAGCTCACGAGGTGGAACGACAAATGCGGGTTGAGCAAGAGCGGCGATTAAGGGTGTGCCAAATCCATTTGAAGGGCAAGAAGGATGAAATTGCAAGGAGGTAAGAGCAGCTAAGTCTGCATGATGTAGCCATCAAGTGTTAGGAGGAAAAGCTTCAAGCTCGTGAGGCAGCACTCACCATCTTTAGGGCGCAAGAGAAAGGGGAACAACCATGCTACACCTAGTAGAAAATGTAATAGACTTATATTCCCTAAGACATGTTAGGACTAGTGGTGGAGTTCTGAACATTAGAAGTATAGAGTTCCACACATGCAATTGCATGTCGTGCTTGGTTTAATTTCGCCAAGGCATGTTAGGATTAGTGATGGGACTAATTATCTTAGCTATGTAGAGTTCTACATATGTCATTTATTATGGCATGTTTGGTCCATGTAGTGTATTGGGTTAATATTAGAATCTGTTTGTTTCTTTAAAGGTTTTAGTGTTCCTTGAATAGTACTGAAGTTATAGTTGATCAGGTTATGTCCGAAAAAGGAGAGCAAAAGTGTTGCTTGAAAAGTGCTAAAGTTAGTTTTTTTTGTCGAGTGATGGTTGTATTTGGAAAAGAGGAGCACATTAGCTGATGGTTGTCTGGAAAAGAAGAGCAACAATATGAAATAGTGTAATTCACTTATGGGCACCCGATGGGCCTACCTCCGCTTGGGGTCGACTGGCTTATCGGCCAACCAAGAGCCTATTGTCAATCCAGCTAGCGACAGGACTGCTATTAGCACCAGCCAACACCAAACAGGCTCTCCCGGAGGACGTTGGCTCTTACGTTGTCGCCACGTAAGCCAGTTGGCTTGTGTGCAGCCAACAAGTGCCTTGCCGGCCGTCCAGCAATGCCGCGGCTAGCTGACAGACAGGATGCTATACTTATGATATTTGTATAACAATTTCTAGATTTGCAACTAATGAATAAAAAATATTATTTTTTAAAAAAATGAGACAAACTGGTCGTCCAGAGACAGTTAAAGTAGATGTTATAATTGTATTACGGAGTTTACTTCATTAGTCAGAAGCAAAATGAAAAAGATGAGGAAGACGGCAAGGGCAACCCTCTACATCCTGCAAAAACCCTGCCTTCTCGAAGTACTCAACGCTGTCCAACAAAGTTTCCTCCATTTTCCTTGGTTTCCAGCCTAGACTCTTAAGTTTCTCTGATGTAACTGGCGAGACTTCGGATTCATAGTCCTTGTTTTCGCTGCAGCAGAGAGTTGCATATAGTGTAAATGTAAAGGGATGGGAGCTAGACATTCAAGTCCAAACAACAAGGACATTGTAAGAGATTCACCAGTTCACATAATTGTAGTTGGGGTAGGACTTCTTAAGCAATTTCACAATGTCGTTTGTGCTGATCCGATCCGGTGCGCAGATGTATCTCCCAGATGATCCCACTTTCTCATATACCAAAAGCAAAGCATCAGCTACGTCACGGACATCAACTATGTTCCAGGGGAGGTTTTTCATCAGCCTAGGACCTCCTGTAATCAAGCAGATAGAATAAATAAGTGCGTGTGTCAAGAAAACTGTTTGCACCCGACTGTGATTTTGAGACCAACAATGTCAAGGTCGTCGGGACCGAGGGTAGGAGGACCGCGGCTACGAAGTTCGTAGCCCCTGTCCGTGGTTGACGATCGGGTTATCCCCCCAGATCGCGATCACGTCGAGGGGTTATACCCCTGTCGCCGGCTTAGGAGAAGAGGGAGATTAGATTGATAATTCTTTGATACCCCTCAAAGTCTGATTACATAGATATATATATATATATAAGGCCTATGGCCCAACCGAAACTCCTAAACTCTAGGACTCATAAAGGAAAGACCCAAAACTAAATCCTACTCGATCTCCTGCTGCCCCAGGCGGACGGCGCGCTCAGCCGCGCGTCGCACATCACGCGACCTATGGCGCCTGGAGTATGTGCGCCCGTACATGACATCTCTCCGCTCCTCGAGAGGCAGCTCGTCCTCGAGCTGAAAGAGTGGATAGGCAGCGCGGAACGGCTCAACGTCCTCCCAGGTTGAAGAAGCTGGTGATGCGCCCTTCCACTGCACCAGGACCTGGCGAACTTCACGAGCAAGGCGGGTCTTGACCACCCGTTCAGGCTCTGGTATGATGGCACCATGACGAACGAGAGGCAGAACTGGTGGCTCTTGGGGAGGCTCGCCGTGGAACTTTTTGAGGAGCCCGACATGGAAGACGTCGTGGAGACGAGCTTGAGGAGGCAACGCCAAGCGAACAACAACGTCGTTGATGAGCTCGATTACTCGGTATGGCCCGTAAAAGCGTGGCTTCAGCTTGCCAGCGGCTGGCTGGGGCATAGAGGCCGACGCTGACGAAGACGTAGCAGCACCCAATCTCCCACCTGAAAGTCGACCGGACGGTGAAGCCGATCGTAGTAGCGTTTCTGTACCGCCTGGGCTTGCTCGAGCCTGTGGCGGACGTCCTCCAGGAACTCAGCGCGCTCAGCTAGAGAGCGAGCCACCGCCGGCACCCGTGTCTCGCCGTGTTCATAGGACCGCAGGGAGGGTGGGTCGCGGCCGTACACAATGCGGTGAGGACTGAAAGGCGGTGTTGAAGATGTACTCTGCCCATGGGAGCCAACGCAGCCAGTCGCGGGGTCGATCACCTGTCAAGCAACGCAAGTACATAATGATGATTTTGTTAGCGGACTCCGACTGCCCGTCGGACTGAGGATGGAACGCCGTAGTCATCTGCAGCTTGGTGCCGCTCAAGCGCATCAGCTCGCGCCAGAAGTTGGAGGTGAACACCGGGTCCCGGTCGGAGATGATAGACTGCGGGATACCATGCAGCCGGACGATATCATTGAAGAAAGCTTGGGCCACAGTCTCGGCTGAGTATGGGTGCGCCAGGGGAATGAAATGGGCATACTTGCTGAAGCGATCCACCACGGTCAGGATGACCGACTTGCCCCGAATGCGGCAGCGCCTCGACGAAATCCATAGCAATGTCCATGGTGACGCCCGCGGCCGACACCACGTGGCCGAGGTACGCGACCGACGATGCCGCGAACGCGCACTTGGAGCGCTTGACGAAGAGCTGGTGCTGCTGGAGCGCCCCGAAGACAACGCGGAGGTGGCGTAGATGGTCCGCCCAAGTGTAGCTGTAAATCAAAATGTCGTCAAAAAATACCAGCACAAAGCGGCGGAGGAAGGGTCGCAGGACGTCGTTTATCAGGGCCTGGAACGTCGCCGGAGCGTTGCACAAACCGAACGCCATGACCAGGAACTCGTAGAGGCCGTCATGAGTGCGGAACGCCGTCTTGTGGATGTCTCCCGGGCTCATGCGGACCTGGTGGTACCCCGAACGGAGGTCGAGCTTGGTGAAGAAGCGCGCCCCGTGGAGCTCGTTCAGCAGCTCGTCGACCACGGGGATGGGGAAGACGTCCTTGACCGTGAGCGCGTTGAGTGCCCGGTAGTCGACGCAGAACCTCCACGAGCCGTCCTGCTTCTTGACGAGGAGCACCGGGGACGAAAAGGCGGAGTCGCTGCGCCGTACGTTGCCCTGCCCGATCATGGCAGCGCATTGCCTCTCCAGTTCGTCCTTGTGAGCCGACGGGTACCTGTACGGCCGAACTGCCACCGGCAGCGCGCCTGGCTTGAGAACGATGTTGTGGTCGCGCGCGCGCTGCGGGGGCAGACCCGCTGGTTCGGCGAAAAGGCCGCCGAAGGCGGACAGTAGCTCCTCTAGCAGGTCCTCGGGCGAGGTGATGGCAGCAAGGCGCGGCCCTTGTTGAACAGCGACATCGGCCTAGCAGATGGACCGGCCCCGATGAGTGAAGGCGACGGTGCGGGTGGTGAAGTCCCACAACATCTTTCCTAGGGTGATCATCCACTGGGTGCCGAGGACCACGTCGTAGCCCGCGAGTGGCATGACATAGAGGTCGACGCAGAACTCCTCGCCGTCGATGTTGAGCGGAGCCTGCCGGATAACGCCCGGGCATGTGATGCGCTCTCCATTGGCCACTGTGGCGGTGAGGCGCGGCTGGGGTGGACGGGAAGGCCGGTACATGCTGCTGCCGTTTCCGCGATGAAATTGTGCGTCGAGCCTGTGTCCAGAAGGGCAGTGAACGAAGCAGCCCCCACGGTGACGCGCACCTGCATTGAGTCACAAATAGGCATACCAGCCACCGCGCGAAGGGAAAACACAGGCGCAGCCAGCTCCTCCGCGGAGTCCTGAGCTGCTGGAGCGTCCCCCTCAATCTCCACGCCACCGACATAGAAAATACGGCGGCAGACTCTGTTGTGGCCCCGAGAGTACGGCTCGTTGCAGTTGTAACACAGGCCGAGTCGCCTCCTTTCTGCTTGTTCCTCGATGGAGAGCCGCTTGGTCTGCGTGGGAGCGCCAGCAGCGCCACGGGCCTGCGGAACAGGAAGGACCTGCTGAGGGCCTGGCTGCGCCGAAGGCGGAGGTGGAAGCGCCAACAGCGGTGGCGGAGCGGGCAGCGCCGGCCGAGGACCCGGGGCTGGCAGGGGCGCGCGAGGCGCGGCCTTGGGTGGTGGAAACTGTAGGCGGTCCAATTCCATCAGCTCGATCTGCCTAGCCAAGCTCATTGCAGCGTTCAACGTCTCCGGATTGTGGATGCGTACGGCGTGGCTCAACGGCGGCAGGAGTCCTCCCATGAAAAGCTGCACTCGCTGGGTCTCATCCATCCGGCCCGCGCGCGGAAGAAGCTCCTGGAAGCGATTGGCGTACTCTTCGACGGACCCCGTGCGGCGGCATTCAGTGAGCTCAAAGAAGGGCGCCGATCGGAGGGCTGGTCCGAACCTCAAGTTGAGGAGGTCCTTGAACCGGACCCAAGACGGCGTTCCCTCATCCTCCTGCAGCTGGATGAACCATAAGTGGGCGACGCCCTCCAGCTGATTGGAGGCCATCCACACACGTTCCTCCGGCATGGTACGCTGCTGTCGGAAGTACGATTCGCACTTGTTGATGAAGAGTAGGGGGTCCGACTTTCCATCGAAACGCGGAAAGTCTAATTTCTGGAACTTGGGAGGGCGATCCAAATCCCGAGACGCGTCGATGCGGCCGCCGTTGTTCGCAGAGGGGGAGCGGTCCTTGAGTGTCTCCATCTCAGCCTTCATGGCGGCCATGTTGGTCGAGAGCGCGGTCAGCTTTTCCATGAGGTTAGCGAGGGTAGGCTGATCGCCCATGGTCGGGGGTTTGCTGGTGGACGGTGGTGAAGGTGGGCTGTTGGTGGTGGTGTTTGAGGATCGTGAGACTCTAGATACCAGGTTGTCAAGGTCGTCGGGACCGAGGGTAGGAGGACCGCGGCTACGAAGTTCGTAGCCCCTGTCCGTGGTTGCCGATCGGGTTATCCCCCCAGATCGCGATCACGTCGACGGGTTATACCCCCTGTCGCCGGCTTAGGAGAAGAGGGAGATTAGATTGATAATTCATTGATACCCCTCAAATGATTACATAGATATATATATATATAAGGCCTATGGCCCAACCGAAACTCCTAAACTCTAGGACTCAGAAAGGAAAGACCAAAACTAAATCCTACTCGATCTCCTGCTGCCCCAGGCGGACGGCGCGCTCAGCCACGCGTCGCACATCACGCGACCTACGGCGCCTGGAGTATGTGCGCCCGTACATGACAAACAAAATAGAGAAGAAACTCAGAATCTGATTTTCGCATTGAAGTTATCAATGACAAAATTGGTTTCAAAGATGGCTATAACTTATAAGGCAAGGTGAATATCTGGTTAGGGCTCTTCCCTTCAATAAAAAAAAAACCATTAACCACAATACCACATCAAGTTAGGAATTAGTCACAGGATGCTAGTAAATTTCACACAATCAAAGGCAATAAAATCACCGTACGAGTAATAATTATCCAATTAATGGATAATTGAAAGTAGTAAGAATATATACATGCCACCTTTTATAATGTAGATGAGGAGTTCACTCGTGGTATTGATCAGAGGCTGCAGAAGTGGACCTAAAACGATACAAGGGCAAACTGTAACAACATTTAGTCCATTCTTCTCTCCATACTCCAATGCTGTCTCTTCAGCAATTGTCTTGGCAGCAGTGTACCAGTTCTGCAAGCGCAACTAGTTAACCCTACTAACACAGTCCTCCCTCACAGCACCAATTGGCAATAAGAATTGAAAATAAATGGTAAAAAAAATCTAGTTGTGTTAGCAACCAGAAAAATTGATATGACTTCTATATACATGAAGAAACTGAAATAATCTTACTAACCTCATTCTTCATGCAGAAGTTTTTGTCTGACCAGCAGCTCTCATCTTTGATTCTACCATGGGGCCAACTCGGGTTATAATGAACAGCAGCTGTGGATGAAACCACGACAACTTTCTGAACATTATTTGCCGAGCAAGCCTGAAGAACGTTCAGAGTGCCTTTGACAGCAGGAGACAATACCTCTGACTGCATGATTTTTACTCAACATATGTTCAAGAAGTAAAAACTTCCATACAACTATTTGAGCAATAAACTGGACAAACAGTCAAAATGACAGCAGTAAACCACGGAACCAGAGAGCCAGTGAATTCTGGAAAACTGCGATTCACGCACACGGTTCAGAACAAAGCGAACTTAGGTGTCAATCCGAAGAGATTTGGACGGGAACTTGCCTCAGGATCGAGGACCTTGTCTGCAGGCACAGGGGAGGCGACGTGGAAGACCCCCTCGCACCCGGCGACCGCGGCCGCCAGGGCGTCGCGGTCGAGCACGTCGGCCTTGAACAGGAGCAAGCTCTCCGGGGCCCCGTCCAGCCGCCGCAGGTGCGCGTTCTTGGGATCACCTGAAGCAGAGAGCCAGCCGCCATGCATGATGAGTCCTCAATTCCCAACGCGTCCACCGATCAAGACGCGCAGCCGCAAACGCAGAGGCAGCAGCCGATCGAGCGTCATGGAGGGTACGGTGTGCGTGTGCATGCTTACTCGGGTCGCGGACAGTGGCGTGCACGGCGTAGCCGCGGGAGAGGAGGAGCTTGACGAGCCATGAGGCGACGTACCCGCCGCCCCCGGTGACGCACACGCGCGGCGGCGGCGGCGACGCCATCCCGCTCCACTATAGGGCCTCGCTCACTGCTTCCTCTCCTCTTCGTCCGTCCGTATAATATCTCCGGCACGTACGGTTTCCGCTTGCCAGTTGCCACTTCATTGTCCCGTCCAGCACCAAAATACAAGGCGCAAATTGACGAGAAGAACACGCGGAAAGAACCGGCCGGGGTTGATGGAGACAAACGAGTGTGGATCACCCAAGGCGCCGCCCTGGGCCGGCATGTTTTTCTGTACCGTGGTGCTGCAAAGTTCGTGCTGCTGGAATGGCGTGGCTCAACAAGACCATAGGCTCATCGCTCCTCTGTCTCACATCCAACTCCGGCAACGAGTCCATGACTTTGGGCCATGGGATGGGTCAAATTGCATTGTCCGTATAAATAACTACTCTGTCTAGGTTTGGGTCGATTTGGGCCTTGGCGTCCAATCGTGGAGCCAACTCTAGGTGAGTTCTCGTTTTTTTTTCCTGATGAGTTGTTTGTTCTGATCTGGTCAGCAAATTGCATTTGCATACATGCTACATGCTCGGATTTATACTCATGGTAGAGCATTGAACTAGTTTGTGATAGCCTAGATCCGTGCATGAAATTTCTCGTTGTTTTGCTCGTAAGGGCACGTCCAACACTGGCATACATCCTTGTTAGCTTGAGTAAAAAATAGAGATCCATGCATGCATCAACCGAACGAACCCACAAGACTCAGTGCAACGTAGCTATTGTTCTGTGTTGAGGCAGCTGCTAGTTGTCTCACAATGCGTGCTTCACTGTATGGTATGCAGTTTTATCGGGTGAAACCACCGGCGCCTCTGCTGCTCTGCAAGACATCGTTATACTCTGCGGGGCAACTTACTCGCGTGATATAGAAGCTCGGTGCTTGCATGGACGTTTTTCATTCCGCCAGCGTGGTGCATTGGGGCTGGCCTAAGGAAGATGCAACGCACATGCACAAATGTTTCTCCATTGTAATGGAAATTTGATCCTCTTGTAACAGAGATTTTGAACGAGTTTTTCTTCTCTTCCTTGAATTTTTGCTACTAGGCTTTCTATTACCTTTTGTTATTGCAGTTTTTTTATTACAATTTAAATTGTTTCTCTGAACGGTTGAAAACTACAGTTAAGTTGTCTAAAAAATCATGTCAGCGGCATGTTCAAAACCTTGGTATAAAAAATCCGTTGTAACAGCGCACGCGCTCTCTCTTTCTCTCAATTTGAATTAAAACCCAAACTATCGAACATATAGCAATAGCTTCCAAGAAAATACTATAGACCATACAAACGCAGATGTCCATGTACAATTAATCTTATATGAAAGTATTGTTTAGATCGACAAAAGGAGGACTTGGAACTCGTGGGCAGGCATGTTGCTCTTTGCAGACTACCACAATGGAGATCGTTGTCTCTCAAGGATGGAGATCTCTATTTTAACTTTTAAGTATCATTTGTTTGTTTGAGCTTATCTGCTGAATCTGTCAGCTATTTACTTTCAGTTATGACTTATCAACCAAGCGAACAAGCTCATAAGAACCATTCTGTTTTGTTATTATAGTTAGTCGTTCTATATGTTACTTCTTTTTTCTATTAATATATGTTTGGCACTATGTTCCACTTTCTCATATACATCAGCTTGTCACGGACATCAACTATGTTCCAGGTCAAGTTTTTTATTTGGGTGTCGCAAAAAATTCGGTCAAATTAACAAATTTCGCAAAATTCGGCCCGAAATTTTGCGATTTTTTTTTAGACTAGCACATGAAGTATATTTTTCTTTAAAAAAATAGATCCAAATAGATATTAGTATGATTTATGACTAAACATCTGTTGAATAAAAGAATATGCAATATAAACAATAGAAAATATGAGTCTAAAGTTATATAGCACGTCTATTAGTATATAAAGAGATTTCAGATTTTTTTTCGGCCACCACCAAAATTACCGAAATTCGCGAAATTTCGCCGAAATTTTGAACCGTGTTCCAGGTCAAGTTTTTCATCACCCTAGGACCTCCTAAAATCATTAATCAAGTAAAAGAAATGAGTAGTGTCAAGAAAACTGTTGTACCCAATCATGCTTTTAAGATGACAAGATCTATAGTGGCAGTACAGAACAACTAATTAGAGAAGAAACACAGAATCTGAGTTTAACATTGAAGTTAGCAATTTAAAAAATAACAGTACACTAGGGAGGGTATGAGCATCCATGTATAACTCTTACCTAGGGCGCTGCTAAGGCGTGTTGTATTAAATTTTTTCTCTACCTTAATACAAAGACACGCAAACCGTACCTTTTGCATGATCAGAAAAAAAATGGTTATGCTTGCAGCTAGGCATAAGGCAAGACAAATATCTAGAGGGTTAGAGCTCTCCCCTTCAATGCCAATATCAAGTAAATAAACTTTATTTGGGAATGAACTTTCAAACGAGTAATCTCTCTTTCACTATTACCAGTCTACTGACTGTGAGTGTGATCCCTTCTAACCAATCATCAAGTTGGGAACTTGTTACTGAATGCTAGTATAAAATTAAAAGTTTCACGCAATTGAAGGCAAGAAAATCAGCCTATGAGTAATCATCCAGTTAATCAATAATTGAAACTAGAAGGATAAATTTACAGGTGACCTTTTATAACGTAGATGAGTAATTCACTCGAGGTATTGACCAGAGGCGGCAGGAGTGGACCTAAAACTAGACAAGGGCAAACTGTGACAACAGTTAGTCTACTCCAATGCTGTCTCTTCAGCAATTATCTTGGCAGCACTGTACCAGTCCTGCAAGCAAAACTTGGTTGGCCCTGCTTAGTCCTCCCTGTAGTATTAATTAGCAATATGAATTGATAATGAATTGCAAAACTGATGGGTGCTTCTGTGTAAAGAAAGTGAAATAATATTTCTAACCTGATTCTTAATGCACAATTTTTTGTCTGACCAGCAACTCTCATCTTTGATTCTATCTTGGGGCCAACTTGGATTAAAACGAACAGCAGCTGTGGAGGAAACCACAATAGCTTTCTGAACATTATTTTTTTAGAATACTTTCTGAACATTATTCGCCGAGCAAGCCTCAAGGACATTCAAAGTGTCTTTGACAGCAGGAGCCAATCCCTCTGACTGCATGGTTTTTCTCAGTGTATGTTTAAGCAGTATAAAAGCTTTTATGCAACTACATTAGGCAAGTAAATCTCAATAGGACAAACGCAAATTAAATGCATCTTGATCCATTCCCTTACACGGTTCAGAACCAAAGTGATGAGGCCTTGTTTACTTCCACCCTAAAACCTAAAATTTTTCAAGATTCTCCGTCACATCGAATCTTTAGACGCATGCATAAAGAATTAAATATAGACAAAAATAAAAACTAATTGTACAGTTTGGTCGAAATTTACGAGACGAATCTTTTGAGGCTAGTTAGTCTATGATTGGACAATAATTATCACAAACAAACGAAAGTGCTACAGTGTCGCGAAAATTTTTTTCTTCACTAACTAAACACGGCCAGTGGTGTCAAATGTCAATGCGAAGAGACTGGAGCTGGACCCAAACTTGCCTCGGGATCATGGACCTTATCCGCGGGAACAGGGGAGGCGACATGAAAGACGCCCTCGCACCCGGCGACCGCGGCCGCCAGAGCGTCACGGTCGAGCATGTCGGCAGTGAACAGGAGCAAGCTCTCCGGCGTTCTTGGGATCACGTGAAGCAGGTCTTGTTTAGTTTTCAAAATATTTTGCAAAATTTCTTAGATTTCTCGTCACATCAAATCTTGTGATACATATATAGAGCACTAAATATAAATAAAAGAAATAACTAATTATATAGTTTACCTATAATTTATAAGATAAATCTTTTGAACCTAGTTAATCTATGATCAGACAATATTTATCAAATATAAACAAAAGTGATACCATTTCTATTTTGTAAAAAAATTTAGAAGCCACAAAGAGCCAGACGCCGACAAGACATGCATGGGTTCCCAATTCGAACGCGTCGATCGATCAAGAAGAACAGCGCACGCGCAGGGGTGCGGGCTCACTTGGGTCGCGGACAGTGGTGTGCACGGCGTAGCCGCGGGAGAGGAGGAGCTTGACGAGCCATGAAGCGACAAAACCACCGCCCCCGGTTAGGCACACGCGCGGGCGCCGCGGCGGCGACGCCATCCCGCTCCACAGCAGAGGGCCTTGCAGCCCCCTCTTCCGGTCCTCCTCTTCGTCCGCTTACCAGTTGCCACTTGTTTGTTCCAACACCAAAATACAAGAGGCAAATCGACGAGAGGAACACGCCGAATGAACCGGCCGGGAAGGCTTCTACAAGATTCCCTTTTTGTAATCTTCAATCAACGCTTACGAGGTATCATCATGGGCGATTAAACTAAAGCTATTGTGCCAATGATTAAGGTTGGAGCAGTAGCAGCTTTGTCCATTGCCCGACCCGCCACCGTAGATGTTGTCCAATTCCTCTGCAGCCATTTGGGTGAAACACTGAACAGTCGATGCACACGCGTGGCCATAAGTGTGTTGCGGTCGACCACCTCCATCTTCGCTGTTAGTATGTCGTGGTCGAGCACGTCGACGGCTTTCAACAGAGGCACATTCTCCGGGGTCCGGGCCGGGGTCCTGTCCCAGCCATCGGCTTCAGCAGGATGGGCATTTCTTTGGCATCAAATGAGGCGGTGCACAGATGGAACCCCTGCCTGCGCGCTGTCCGGTGCCACGACGACCACGAGGCACGAGCTCAGACAGCATGCAATCCTCATTATTTCAAGGCATGTTCACAGTTCAATAATGTTCCAAGGCCAAGAGTGACACCACAAGTTCAGAACAACGAGGCACCGCTAAGGGCCAAGGCGCCAACGCACTCGTAAAATCACTGGTCACATGCCAGACGGAAGAGATGGGGAAGGCGGCAAGGATGCCCGGCCACATCCCGGAGAAGCCCTGCCTTTTCGTAGCACTCGACGCTGTCCGAGAGCGTCTCCTCCAGTTTCCTTGGTTCCCAGCCCAGGTCCATCAGCTTCTGACATGTTAACGATGCTTTCTGATCGACATCAAGGATGCTGAAAAACGCAAAAGGAGTGGTTCAGCAGGTCGCGTAAACGAAGCAATGCACATTTCAAAGTTCTGTCATGGCAAACCCTACTTAGTTATGTAGCTATACTGTGAGTGCAGCTTCTTCAACAAGGCCACCAAATCCTTTGTGCAAATGTGATTCGGTGAGCAGATGTATCTCCCTGACGACTCTTTCTTCTCGTACAGCAGGAGTAAAGCGTCGGCCACATCACGGACGTCTACTATGTGCCACAGTCTGTTGTTCATCACATCAGGACCTCCTATAATCCAAACAATGGAGTTGTTATAGCGAGAAAGCAACATATACTCAGTAGTAGCACTTTGCAGTGTGCAAGATATACATGCAAGATGAATATCAGTTCTTCAAGGACTACTCATTTCCAGAAAACATCATTACTGCACTGAGCACGCGAATGAAATGTGGCCCTTGTGGATGCAATAATTCTAGCATGGCGTATGATATAGTAGTACATTATTTTGTCGTTTGTATTCATTTTAGCGTGTAATAGCAAACAATAAATGAGCTGAATGGGGAATGGCATGCAATAGATTCTGAAGAATCTGCTTCTGGATTAAGGTTTTGATTAAACAGCTGTTGAGCATTTAGAAAAAGCATGGCAGCTAATATTTCTTAAATGGACATAATGGGCATGGAACAAGAAAGACAACCGGTGATCAACAGATTCTAGATAATGATCAGTACCATGACATTTGAACATGCCCATCATTTCTATTTTAAAACACAAATTAAATCTAACAACAGTAACTATTAATGTGATCTAATCTCCAGGCCTTAGATTGGACCTCATAAATGCAGTCCAGAAACAATGGATGGATACGTACGATTCACATTTAAACACAACTTGACTAGTGGTCAGGAGCACATCATCGTTGTGAGCCATAACAGAAAATTCATCAAAGAAATGATAATCCTAGTAGCAGATGAGAAGGAATGTGAGAACATTAGGGAACCTTTTATAACATATATGAGGAATTTGCTGCTGGTATTCACTGCAGGCTGCAACAGTGGGCCAAAAACCAAAGGCGGGCAAAGTGTAACAACATTGAGGCCATTTTCAACCGCATATTCCAAAGCTATCTGTTCTGCAGTAATCTTGGCGACAGAATACCAGTCCTGCCACAAAAATGCAGATAAGGTTCCGATTTAGTCCTCCCTCAGTAAGCCATCTCTAGAAAAGACTAGCATATGTTAAGAAAAATCACAATAGGCCTTCAAGGTAGATATGACTGTTTCTGTCAAAAAAGGTAGATATGACTGGAATGAATCAACAAATGGAGTAAACCTGTATGCGTATTGCTGTCACAAAGGTTGATGTACTAAGCACTAAATAATCTTACTAACCCTATTTTCCTTGCAGAACTCCTTGTCTGACCAGCAACTCTCATCTTTCACTACATCCTGAGGCCAATTTGGGTTAAAATCCACAGCAGCATTGGAGGACATCACAACAAGTTTGTGAACCTTTGAAGCGGAGCAGATCTTCAGTACATTTAAGGTACCTTTCACAGCAGTATCGAGCACTTCTGACTGCATTGATGCGTTCAGAACATGGTGAGTACAGAGCACAAGTATTCTGTAAAGCACAAAACTTTCAGCAAGGTTCACAGTGCAAACAAACAATAAACTTTCTCGGGAGGAAGAGATACAATGTCAACACCAAAAAACTTGGAGTGAATTTTTTTTTATTTATGAACGGAGTGAAATTTTGTTGTCAGGTGTTGGCAGTACTTAGGCATCACAACTCACATGGGATACAAATTTGAGGAAATGGCATGTCTACAGCATGAATTTATGATGGATAAAGGGTGAAGAGACTAAGGCCTTGTTTAGATACATCCAAAAACCCAAAACTTTACAAGATTCCCCATCACATCGAATATTGTGGCACATGCATAGAACATCAAATATAGATAAAAAAGATAACTAATTACACAGTTTCTTTTAAGCCTAGTTGCTCCATAATTGGATAATGTTTGTCAAGTAAAAACAAAAGTGCTACAGTGTCAAAATTCAAAAAAAATTTGCATCTAAACAAGGCCTTATAACAAGCTTCCTCCATGGAAATATTGACAATTGCGATATGGAAGGTCTGGAAACAACTGAATGGTCACATTCTTTTTTTTGGGGGGGGGGGATCACTTCTTTTGGTACAAAAGAAAGATTATCAATCTAACTTTATCTGGCTACAGCTCAAAGCCTCTTAGTTCCACTTGTTCTTTATTTCTCCCTGTTTTCCTATGCACATCATTTCTATTTTTCTTCCTAGATTGGTCTACCTTACTGTTTTCCTTGCCCTCAAAGAAAAGAGAAAATATGGTGCTAACATTCTCCAGGTGCTAGTATTAAAAGCATGCGTCACATAACAGCTTTGGTTTTGCAAGCATAAATGACTTCCAAGGATGAAATCCACTCACACTTCCTTCTGTTCTTCAACAGTTAGAGCATACTGTATGTGGGCACAAAGGACAAAACATTGGGCAGGCTGGAAATGAAATAATTGAGAAGTGATATTATCTTACTAGAACAAAACACACTGATCCAAATGCCAATTCATAATACTATCAATACAAGCTTAATTTCTGTACTCCCGTCAATCTGTGTAGATACAGTACTACATAATCTGATGATAAGCATTTGTGTCAAGCAAACAGGGACTTGCCTCAGGATCAACAATCTTATCTTCAGGCACCGGAGTGGCGAGATGGAAGATCCCCTCACATCCCTCAACTGCAGGTGTTAGCGTGTCGTAGTCTAGCACGTCGGCCTTGAACAGATGCAGATTCTCTGGGGCCTTCTCCAGCTCCTTCAAATGGGCATTCTTTGGATCACCTGAACGAGCACCCACACTTAATTAGCACAGTATTACTCCTAGCACCACCAATGAGGCATTTGGATATCACACGCTTCAGTACCAAATCCAATTATTCTGTACGTTATCAGATAATAATAACAAATGCGATTGCAAAGAACGTCTTTGCACAGGAATCCAAATCGACAGCAAGGTACGTAGCAGTTTTGTCAGACTGTCAGTGGAATATAGATAGGTTAGCGTACTTGGGTCGCGAAGGGTGGCGTGGACGGCGTAGCCGCGGGAGAGGAGGAGCTTGACGAGCCAGGAGGCAATGAACCCTCCGCCTCCGGTCACGCACACACGCCGCGGCGGCGCCATTCCTCTCCCCCCTCCACTGCTCTACCACCGGCACCGCTCACCGATTTCAGAGCAAGAACCCCGCAACTTGACATCGCCAGTTAACTAAGCTCGAATCGGAAGATCGATGGGGCCTCGAACGCGCAGAACGATTAAACAACACGCCGAATAAATCAATATAATTTGGCCCATCAAGACAAGCGCAGAAGGGAACAAAATCACGTGGAGCAGACTCAGCTGAGGAGCACCTCGCAGAGTCGCAGTCACCAACCTCTGCAGGCATGAGGCATTCGTTATCGGCGATTCGTGAATTCTCCGGTGGCGATTGAGGTCTCCGTCGGACAGTCCCGCAGCGCGGCCGCCGCAGCAAGACCACAGGAGCACGTTCTCACGTTCATGCCGCAGAAAAAGAAGAATATGTCTATTGCAAACTCAGGTGTTTCAAAGCCTCCTGTCACCCAGCTGACAGAAGCCTTTAAAACACTCGAATCTCACATCAAGTAAATAATGGGTGACAGGAGACAATCAAATACCCGAAATTTAATATTACAAGATCTATATCAAAGGGACCAGATAAAAAAGAAAGGAGGAAAAACTGAACAAAAATTCAAAAAATAGCAAAATTAATTCTATCAAAAACAAATTGAAAGAAAGACAAATAAAAAAATCAAATAAAATGTGGTAATTTTTTTCTATTAAAGGCAAATACGAAGAAACTCAAATTGAAAAACAAAGAAAACATACACATTCCAGATTGCAGAAAAATACAAATGACAAATTATTTTTATGGAAGGCAAATTGAAAGAAATTCAAATTGAAAACAAATATTACAAACAAATTACATAGAGCAAATAAAGAAACCATATTTACACCAGTAATACAAGAAATTTACACTGATAAAATCAATGTAAATATTACAATCAGAGACTGTAAGAATCTAAGGGTGTGAGAAATAAAGAAAGTAAGGCTTTGTTTAATTCCGAAAAGTGAAAAGTTTTCGGTACTGTAGCACTTTCGTTTGTTTGTGACAAATATTATCCAATCATGGACTAACTAGGATCAAAAGATTCGTCTCGTGATTTACAGCTAAACTGTGTAAT
>Ga0182004_10000229_pt1 | contig 29724 bp, 18 predicted proteins | sample Sormic07211540_1_FD_120479 | JGI IMG/M metagenome (GOLD analysis project Ga0182004, IMG submission 120479) | Endophyte microbial communities from Sorghum bicolor roots, Mead, Nebraska, USA - 072115-40_1 MetaG | ecosystem: Host-associated > Plants > Roots > Unclassified | place: USA: Nebraska...
CGCGTGCGGAGGGGAAGGATGGCAACTTGCTAAAATTACCAAGTTGATTTACCAATCTGTTGGAGACTACAATTTCTTGTTTTGCTAAATTTTTAAGAATAGCAATCTCATTTGGCAAACTCTGTATGTTTTTTTTGGCTTGCATACATAGATGTAAGACTACTTTATGTGATTGGACGAAGCATGATGATTCCTCTGTATAATAACTTTTCTTAAATGAGTATTTATAAACCATGGCAAAAAAATGGATTGTTGTTTCTTGTACATAAAAAAGTTTTGAAATTTCTTTAATTGTATCTTTATTTATAAAACTATTATAAGATTTCTTTTTACGGTAGCCAAACAGTCCCATAAAGTGATTCTGATTTATATTAAAAACATTTTCTTTAGATAATCTAGACCTGAAATGTTTCGATAAAAAAAATCTGAATCTCTATACCCTTTGGCAGCTGGCCGCTGCTATATAATGCTATAATAATAACAAAAAGAACAAAAAAACAAAACTGGAAAAAATGAAGGAGAAATTAGGCACAGGAATTTTCGTGGGCCGTCGCATTTCCCACGTAGCCCAAAGCAAACCACAGACTTTTTAATGGAAAATATGGAGCCCAATAAAGAAGAGAGAATCGACGAGCACCAGAGGATAACATTAGCAAGGCGATAGATAAGAAGAGGAACAGCGAAGAAAAGAAGCAGGCGAAGCGACTGTCGCGAGGACCTCATCCGCCATGACGCTCTCCCTCTCCACCTCCTTCCTCCCCACCCCCGCCGCCGCGACCGCGAGGGCCACCACAGCCCGCACCCTACGCTCCGTCGTCCCCTCCCAGGTACGCACGCTCGGCTTGCACACACCGGCCCGTCCTGCTGCACGGATGGAATCGATATCCATCCATCGGCGCCGCCGCTAGCTTTTCCTATTCCTGGGACCGACGGAAAACCTGGGCGGTGCAGGGGATGCGGTGCTCGATGCGCAAGAAGGGGCTGCACCCGGAGATCTACGAGGACGCGAAGGTGTACTGCAACGGGGAGCTGGTGCTGGTGACGGGGGGAACCAAGCCGGAGTACACGGTGGACGTGTGGTCCGGGAACCACCCCTACTACGTCGGCGACACCTCGGCGCTGGTGGTGATGGACAGCCAGATCGAGAAGTTCCGCAAGAAGTGGGGGCACGTCAAGGAGTACTGGCCCGAGGACCAGTGGAGGGAGATGCACCCCGACGGCGACCCGGAGTTCGAGCCCGAGGGGGACAACTGAAATGGCTCCCGTCTTCTTCCTCATCAATCACCGTACCGGTGCTGTTTCTCTCTGTGTCCTCTTGAGTCTGAATGGAATTGAGACTTTTGGTCTGTTTGCAGTGCTCTCTAGGTGTTCGGTTAATGCTCGGAATGGAAATACGCCATTATTACGACTTCATTACGAGATGCTCGTACTAGTGTAGTGTAATACTTCTGCATTGCACTCTAGAGAATTCGCTTCTGCAATGCACAGTATTGATCAAACAAGCAAATGATCCTGGCTCGAGGAAATAGAGTATATGCCTAGACTGCATACTGTTTGATCAGAATTAGCCTCTGGTTGCTAGGTGATCCAATTTCCGAGTCAGTTTTCTCCAACCAATTTCTGCCATGAGGTTGAAAATTTTGTCTGGTGAGCAAGAGCGACAGTCCCTTCTACTTCTACACATGTTCCCCCGATACACTCAGCCCACACATGACATAACTATTCTGAAGAAAAGGACATGGATTCAGCCCACACCACTTCCATCAAAACGGGCCGGATCCAAAGGGAAGGGGGGCACCTAGCACAGGACACGACCCAACCTTTGCTCGACATAGGCCTCCTTTAGGGCTTGTTTGGATCATAGGATTTTCAAAGGAATTTCAAAGGAATCAGCTTTCCTATACTTTTTGACCCCTGTAGCAGTGTTTGGAACACATGATTGCTTCATTCTTTTCCATTGGAAAGTTTCCTGCACCTGGATGTTTTGGAGGACAACAAAAATCCACTGCAATCTCTTGTTTGTTTTTCCTTCATGAAGTCCGAGATGAATCTCTTGCTGCCTGCAAGTTTACCACGTTCGTGCCACGGTGGATGACTAAACTACAATATATTTAAGAGAGATCAATGTTGATCTATAGGGTAGTTGTTTAATGAGCTCACATTTTATATTCCTGTGTTCCAAACACCTAAACACAGTGAAATTCCTATGTTCTTCTGTTCTTATGTTTATCATTGTATTCCTATCTCTTTCCTGAATTTTCTCTCATTCCAATTTTCTATTCCTTCGTTCCAAACAGGTTATGAAGTTTTTCGTGTTTACTGTATTTTTTCTGTGAAAAATATGAACTGACTACTATGAAGTTTCTGTATGATTTCCATGAAATTTCTGCCTTTCAAAGGAGGCTTGGCCCTGTTTAGATTGGAGATGAAAATTTTTTGGGTGTCACATCGAATATGTCAGAAGGATGTCAGGAGAGGTTTTTAGAAACTAATAAAAAAACAAATTACATAGCTCGTTTGGAAATCTGTCATTAGTACATGTGGGTTACTGTAGCACTTACGGCTAATTATGGACTAACTAGCTTAAAAGATCGTCTCGCGATTTTCAACCAAACTGTGTAATTAGTTTATTTTTTATTTATATTTAATGTTCTATATATGTGTCCAAAAATTCGATGGGATGGATGAAATTTTTTTTATGGGGAACTAAACAGGGCCTAAAGTGTGCAGCAACTTGTTGTGCACTTGCACTATTCATTGTCCTTTCTAAGGCCTTTGCTTGGATAACTGAGGTAGGCAAGGGAATCGGAGGCGGCGGCATGCCATCAACCGCAGTAGTCCGGCTATCTTGGGCAGGAGCGGGCATGTGGATAAGAGAAGAGCCAACCTCGGACAGAAACTCGCGAGGGTGGTGAGTGGTGACTGATGTGATGAGGGGCCTCCGGAGTCCGGACTAGGACTAGGTGATGTAAAATCAGCCCCAATTATTTGAGCCTCAAAAGCTCAGAAGAAAATTGGCCACCTGACTTTCAAAAAAAATTTGACTTTCAAAAATTGGCTACCACACATGTTCTTTTTGTCCATAAATATTTATCGTTTATGTTTTTTCAAGAAATAACTTTGACTAAATATATATTAAAAATATTAGTATTTGTGATGTATAATTAGTATCATTGGAAAAATATATTTAAATCTAGTTTTTTAATAAATTTATTTAAAGATACAAATATTATACATATTTTTTATAAATCGTGTCAAACTTGTGGCATACACATTAACGAGTGACCGATAGGCCTTGATCTTATTTAGTTCACCCCAAAAACCAAAAAATTTTCAAGATTCTCCATCACATCGAATCATACAGCATATGCATGGAGTATTAAATATAGATGAAAACAAAAACTAATTACACAGTTTGTCTGTAAATCGTGAGACGAATCTTTTAAGCCTAATTACTCTATGATTGGATATTTTTTGTCAAATAAAAATGAAAGTGCTACAATGTCAAAATTCAAAAAAAATCGGATCTAAACAAGGCTATCCATCCAAAAACTTTTCATCCATCACATTGATTCTTTGAACACATGTATGGAGCATTAAATATAGACGAAAATAAAAACTAATTACACATTTTGGTTGTAAATCGCGAGACGAATCTTTTAAGCCTAATTAGCCTATGATTAGCCATAACTGCTACAGTACCCACATGTGCTATTGATGGATTAATTAGGTTTAATAAATTCGTCTCACAGTTTCAAGCGAGCTATGTAATTTGTTTCTTTTATTAGTCTATATTTAGTACTTCAAATATGTACTGATATATTTGATGTGACATAAAAAAATTCGTGTTGGAGGGAGTGTTCCTCAGCGTCGCCCACCGACTCATCCTGATGCGCAGTGCTCCTACTCGCTGCTCCAGTTGAGTTTTTTTCAGCATCGAGTGCCCCAAAGTCAAGACCACTCGGAACCGATCCATCCATCAATCAACCAACCGGCAACAACATACTGTACTTATAAGTAGATGCGGCCCTCTATCTAAGACCTTGTTAAGTTCCAAAATATTTTGCAAAATCGACACCGTAGTTTTTTCGTTTGTATTTGACAAATATTATCCGATCATAGACTAACTAGGCTCAAAAGATTCGTCTCGTCAATTTCGACCAAACTGTGCAATTAGTTTTTATTTTTGACTATATTTAATACTTCATGCATGTGTCTAAAGATTCGATGTGACGGGGAATCTGAAAAATTTTGCAAAATTTTTTGGGAACTAAACAAGGCCTAAACATAGGCAGCTCTAGGTTGCCGGAGCCCTCAGCAGTGCTTCTGTGCCGTCACTGCCGTTGCATGGGGCACGGACGGCGTGGTCTGATCTCCGTGTGAACTGTGAAGAAACTCATCAGAAAGAAAAAGCACGTTGCAACGGCGGCGAGGGAGCAACTGGTACGAAAATAGAACCGATATTCTCTGATATCTGAAAGAGGTTAAAATATTAGATGGCTAACTCATGTCTGAATTTGGACATTTAATATCCGTACTGTATTCAAATTTGAATACTCAAAATTAGATTTCACATGCACACATGAAAAAAAAACAACTACATGTATTTGCTTATACGGATGAAAATAAGATCTATTTTCATCCCTATAAGCAACGTCCATAGGTTGGACGTCGTTGCATGGCGAAGGTTGCTGGGTCAGGGTCTGATCCAAACACCCCCTGATGTCTCAACTCTCTTAACTCCCTAAGGCATAAACCGTTCCTATTTGTTATTCAAATAAGATAAATCAATTTATCCCCCTCCCCTCCCTAAATTAACTCAATTGATGCAGAAAAAGGTGTAGATAGTATAAATTAGGGTGTTTCTATGAAGTGTATGAAGATGACATAATCAAAACTTTCATGACCGTTACAATTGGAGCCCGAGAAGTAGTCTCTGCAATCTTATTTGGTGTCTAAGCTTTTATATATATTTAAATTATTAGTATGGTGTTTGAACTATTTCTATTGTAATAATCTATATAAGTCTTGAACTTGATTGTTGAATTTAAATGTTATTGTGGTATTTAATACTTATATACTGAGTCATGGGAAACATTTAATGGTAATTTATGGAATTACTAAATGGATCTCATCGAATTGTCCGTATGAAATTTTTTGGCGTGGCATATCCTTAGAAAAATTAGAGTCAAGTGGAGCGGGTTGCTGTTGGTACTGAGATCAGGGTCACAGTTATTTCAAACTTATATATAGATATTTAGTTGATTCAGAGGTGTTCTTATAGGGAAAGGTTTCATAATGTATCATGGCGTCTTCAGTTTATCAATAAATATATATTTAGGCCTTGTTTAGTTCCGAAAAGTGAAAAGTTTTCGGTACTGTAGCACTTTCGTTTGTTTGTGACAAATATTATCCAATCATGAACTAACTATGATCAAAAGATTCGTCTCGTAATTTACAGCTAAACTGTATAATTAGTTTTTGTTTTCGTCTATATTTAATGTTTCATGCATGTACCACAAGATTCGATGTGACGGGAATCTTGAAAACTTTTTAGTTTTCAGGATTAACTAAATAAAGCCTTACTGATCTAATAGCCAAGCAAAGCGCCTGTAGCTCAGTGGATAGAGCGTCTGTTTCCTAAGCAGAAGGCCGTAGGTTCGACCCCTACCTGGCGCGAGTTGTTTTTTGATTTTTTACCTCCATTTACCATCTTTTTTGCATACCTCCATTTCACGCGTATTTTTCCAGTTTTTTTAATGATTTTTTACCTCCATTTCACCTTTTTTTTCACACCTCCATTTCACCCGTTTTTTGGTGCATTTTTTTTACATACCTCCATTCATTTCCACCTCACCAGTTTTTTTGTGCCTTTCTTTTTGCATACCTCCATTCATCTCTCTTGTCCACAGTCTCTAGTTAAAAAAGTCTATTTTTGGCTGTTTATATTTGTTTTCTTTATTTTGCATTTCTGATATTCTCAGTTAGTTAAAAAGTTTAATTTACCACATCCAAGAGCGGAGCTAGGCCCCTTTGCCAGGGTCAGCGAACCCCAGTGAATTTTGCCAAAATCAATAAAAATTACTGCTTTGACAACGCTAATGCCTAATGATCTCAACCTAAGTATAATGTTAAAGACCCCGACAATTCTTTCGGCTAGCTTCACCCCTCACCACGTCTTATTTGTCTAGGGACAACGAAGCTGTTCATAAACAACATTTCTTCTTCCATCTCCAAAAACAAAAAAAGGTATTTGATTATTCTTAGTTTGCATCTCTCCTGTTCTCAGTTTACCTCAAAAAGTTTAATTTGCCACGTCTCATTTTTCTATGGACAACGAAGCTGTTCATAAACAACGTATCTTTTCCAAAAAAGAAAAAAAATATTTTGCTTTTTTTTTAGTTCCAAAAGTTTGATTTGCCACGTCCCATTTGTCCACGGAAAACAAAGATGTTCACAAACATCGTTTCTTTTCCAAAGAGACAAAAAAGAATAAAAAGCAAGGCAACATCGTTTCTTTGTAGTAAAATTTAAGCTTTTGAGTTTTTTTTTCCACTTATATAAGACTGAGAATATGATTGACTTCTGGTTGCCTTTTATACATATAGATAGAGTGGTACACATTGCCTCCATTAAACTGTTTCTATTTAAAGTTTTAAGCTAATGACGAGCTATAAAAGGTGCTTTGCATTCTTTTTTTTGGAATATAAAAAATAGGCAGAAAACTTGCTTTGACGAAAGGGTGGCCCCTATCAAAAGGGGAAATCACGAGGCTATAACTAAATCATTATGTTTATACTTCAACATTGTACCAAACTTTTTGCGATTCAACATGAGCTTAGGAGGCTACCTTTATAGGAGATAAGAGATTGTTTTTTCTATCATCATCAGGTAATATTTACTTAATCTATCCTAAATTATAGAACGTTTAACTTTTTTGATACCATATTTGACTACTCGTCTTATTCAAAAAATTACGCAAAATGTTACTTATTTTGTCGTGATTTGGTTTATTAATAAAAGGTCTTTAAAAATGACTTAAATAACTATATTTGTACAAGTTTTTTTGAATAAGACGACTGGTCAAACTTAGAATAAAAAAATCATACATCTTATAGTTTGACCGACAAACAGTAGCCTTGGAATCAAGAGGGCGCCCTTTGATAAACGAGAGGGATAAGCGACGTTTCTCCTACAGTCCCTACTCGTACTAGCGGAAGAAAGAATAGTTTGAGTGCCCGGCTTTGACCAACACGGCGGAATAAAAAAAGTGGAGCACGATACTTAGCCTTGTTTAGTTACAATTTTTTTTTATAAAATAGACATTGTACTTTTGTTTATATTTGACAAATATTGATCAATTATAGACTAACTAGACTCAAAAAATTCATCTAACGTATATAATTAGTTAATTTTTATCTATATTTGATGCTTCATACATGTACCCTAAAATTCGATAAGATGGAAAACCTGAAAAAAAAAATTTGTATTTTTTTTAAACGAAACAAGGCCAACACAAAGCATCCCCTGGCTAAAAGGAGTCTAAACGACGGCAACCCATCCGATCGTCCTGTGCTCTCGATCAAACTTTCCAGGCTTGTGTTAAATCTGTTGTAGTACTGGCATGGCACATTATCTATTTATGCCTTGTTTAGTTCACTCTGAAAACCAAAAAGTTTTTAAGATTTCTCGTCACATCGAATCTTGTAGCACATGCATGAAACATTAAATATAAACGAAAATAAAAACTAATTACACAGTTTAGCTGTAAATCACGAGACGAATCTTTTGATCCTAGTTTGTCCATGATTAGATAATATTTTTCACAAACAAACGAAAGTGCTACAGTACCGAAAACTTTTCACTTTTCGAAACTAAACAAGGCCTAAGTAATACATTAGTAGGAGAGCATAACCTGATGCATGGTGCTTGATTTAATGCTCCATGCATGCGACCAGAGATTCGATGTGACGGAGAATCTTAAAAATTTTTGGGAACTAAACAAGGCCTAAACAAAGCCTTGGATGGAATTGGAGTGGAGGAGTGAAGTGACCGCACGGCGACAAGGATTGGAGTGCCCTGATTTGGTGGCCTCGAGCACCGTCCTTGGTCCTAAACATCAGCGCCGAAGCAACGCCCTTGGTGGTGGCCCCTGGGACTGGGACTGGGACCCGTGGCTCGGCAGCACGCCTGACACCTGCACATCTGCACTGCATTTGCATCGATCCCTACGTGACCGTACTCCACCGCAGCGATTATCGGCGGGCCACCGCGGCGCTCGCTTCCACGTTACCTCAAGAAGTGGCCTGTGTTGTGACCATCCATGATTTCCCGTCGTCGTCTCGTTTGACTCGCACTCGTGTCGTCCGCCCTTTAAAAATAACCTCGCGCGCGCGAGATAAGGTTAGTTTTCATGTATATTTTTATGATACAATTAATAAGATTATAAATTAGGTATCTGAACTACATAATTTATATGGAGATGAAACTTTTCTCTCATATGATGAAACTCTTTAATTTAATAACTCTGTCAAGTTAGCAATTTTGCTTATATGACACTCTATTTAATGTGTATATCACTCTCATGAAACATGCATTGAGACTAGCCTAAAAGCGGCAGACACTTGTAGCTCCAGTCGAGATTTTTCTCTTGCAATAAATTACCAAATACTCTCTTCGTCCACAAAAGAATCAATTTCTAGAGTTGTCCAAAATCAAATTTTTTAAACTTTAACTAAATTTCTAAAAAAAATGCTAAGATTTATAGAATCAATATTATAATCATTAATTCTTTCGTGGACGGAGGAAGTAGTATTGAGCTAATAATATTTTTATCTTATTACAATAAATTAGTACAATAATATTTTTAACTATGACTTTTGAGATAAGCAAATAGACTGGCGCGCGAGCGCTACCTGTCGTCTCACGTCTCCATTCCTCTCCTTTTGAAGCATCGGCCTTGTTTATATCAAAAAAGTTATTGAACTTTTACGCTATAATATTTTTGTTTTTATTTAATAAATATTGTTTAATTATGGAACAACTAGGTTTAAAACATTCCAAGCGAAAAAGAATCTTGAAAAAAAAAATTAGTTAAGGCCATCGTCGTCCCATCGCGTGGAACCCTGATTGACGTTTGAAACCTGCTGGTCTAGTGATCACTCTATCTCTATGCTTATGATGTGGGTGCTCTTTATGGAAAGCCAAGGGTTGCGCTTGCGCCCCGGACCCCGCCTTCTTACGTTGCTGTCACATTCACATCACGTTCGGTTCACTGCAGGGAGGCGGGAGGCCGAGCCCGAGCCCGAGGCGATCGCCGGTACGGTGGCCGCCGGTCGGGGAAGCCATTAACATAACATGGGGCCTAGAGTCTGCTTCAGGCACGGATTATTAATGGCAGCAGTAGCACCCAGCAGGTTTGAATAATTGATGAAATTAACGTGAAATGAAAACCAATTGCTCCCCCGTGCAACGCAACGCAACGCAACGCAGTGCAGGAGGACACACGGCGGGTCTCGTGACGGACCGATTCGAATCACGCGCTGATCTCCACGCGACCAAGATCCACAAACGTGCAGCCTGCCTGCCTCGCTGACACCGGCCAGGCCGGTGCGAGCGAGCCCCAGAGGCAGAGGCAGGACCATGGCAGCAGCAGCAGCAGCACCTGAGAATCCGTGCGCCTTGCATAAAACCGGCCGGCCGTTCTCGTCGTCGTCCCCCCTGGCCGTGGCCGACTGGCCGGACTGGCCTCTCTTAAGGCTTTCCACGCACACAGCACGGCCGCGGAGTAGTTTGCATGCCACGCTCCACGTGATCTCTGCTGAGACACCGCACGCTCCCACAGCCTCTGTCTCACACCCACCAGGCCACCACAGGGATCGGAGGAGTCGGAGGAGAGGACGTACAGCGCGCGTTCAAGTCTCTCTCTGGACGGCGTCCGCCCGGCTTCTAGTAGCTCTACGGACGGACGGAGTGAGAAGCGGTCAGTGTGCAGGCGTGCTGTGCTGCTCCTGCTCTGCCGAGTGCCGACGGGCTGCTGCGGATGCTGATGCCCCAATGCAAGGGCTTTAAAGTTTTCGGAACGGTACCACTTTCGTTTTTATTTGACAAATATTATCTGAATATGGAGTAACTAGGTTTAAAAGATTCATCTCGTGATAAACTGTGTAATTAGTTTTTATTTTTGTCTATATTTAATACTCCATACATGTGCTGCAAGATTCGATGCGACGGAGAATCTTAAAAAAATTTTGGTTTTTGGGGTGAAGCCCAAGTGTGTGTGCGCGCCTGGCCTGTCAGCTGCTGCTGCTGCTGCGTGCATGTGGTCGCGAGGGAGCTTGATCCGTTTGCTTTCTTGGCCTTCTCACCTGTGGAAACAAACATTTTCACATGATGATCCATCCATACAAACTAAACTTGTGGATAGAGGCCTCAGGCTACCACCGCTAATGTCCTGTTTTTTTTTTAAAAGAAAAATATCTATACTCTATACTAATTATAAATAGCAGATACTCCACCGTTTTGAAGAAAGTTTGAATCAAACATTAGGAATAATATCTTTTAAATTGTCGAGTTTAGAAATATGAAAACTATATGAATAGATTATTTTTAAAAATATTTTCAAACAAAATATACATATATATCACTTTTTGATAAATACTTTTATAAAAAACAAGAAGTCAAAGTTATATTTTAGAGGCCGTATTTTTGTTCAAAACAACTTTATTTTTGAGTTATTGTGCCAGGTTCTGAGTTTTGACTGATCGAGCTAAATATATGATAGGTACTGGAATGTTAAGAGCACTAAGGCTTAGATGTACATTATAGCTTTACTCTAGTATTAACAGCACAAAGTCTCTGTTAAGTCAGGTGTAAACACAATGATGCGGCAAAAGTGCGAAAAGCTTGCCTATTGATTTGGTAAGTATAGGCTGCAAAGGGACGACGAGCAAATGAATGGACCGAAAGCGGTGGAAAAATAATGTCTAATATATATTCGGAGACCACTTATAAAACTACCCAAAGGTTGTGTACTGTCCCTAGCCCATCACATGGACACTTCATTGAGAAATGAGAACACACTCCCAGTCTCATGGATAGTCTCATAGGATGGGAGCACGACCGAGGTCGTTTTCAGTTGATCCACAGGGATCTCCAAAGTAAACATAATACATTCTAAAAAGCTGCATTGGTGTTGGTTTCCGTCGACAGTTCATCCGTATAGGTTTCTACTAAGGCCTTGTTTACTTCCAAAATTTTTTACAAAATAGAAATAGTACCATTTTCGTTTGTATTTGATAAATATTATTCAATTATGGACTAAGTAGGCTCAAAAGATTCGTCTCGCCAATTCCGACCAAACCGTGCAATTAGTTTTTATTTCTATCTATATTTAATACTCTATGCATACGTCTAAAGATTTGATGTGACGAAGAATCTAAAAAATTTTGCAAAATTTTTTGGGAACTAAACAAGGCCTAACATCACCGTCTCTGTCAAACTTGTTGTAATATCTTACTACTTGTGACATATCTAACCTCTATGGTTAAACTAATTATTGTATCTTTTATTGTCCCTCCGTTTTGTACCCTAAGGCTATAGCACATGGACACCGGTGTACTCTACCATGTACTTTCTCTTTCTAATTTTAACATATTTTGATTTTTTAAGATACATAGCTTTTGTCTTAGATACATAGTAAAAATCACATATATATATATATAAGCTAAAATATCTTATAATTTAGGACCGAGGGAGTACTGGTAGATGAAATTCCACCCCAAACACATTTGCTTGAGCCACAAAATCCATCGGTCATGCTGCATGACACCACCAACATGACTCATGCGTTACTAAGCAATGTCGTCCAGAACACCATAAATACTCTTGATTGCTCTTCGATGGTATCCTCTTTTTCGTTTTTGCGACTACTCTAGAGATACATCATTGCTTTATCCTACTATCACGCTGATCTAGCTGATGTGACGAGGGGTTTTGGCATTCTTTTAGCCAGCATTCAATCCTTGTGCGGTTCCGCTTGGAAGCAAAAGATTACTACTCATCTATCGCTACGCCGCAACGTTATCTATGAAGAACCAACGTCTCCGATCGTTGGCGTGTAATAAATTCTTTCCTCGGCATATATCTATACCGCGCTCACTTTTCTGCCATAATTCATCATCCAAACGAACAAGACGGCATGTTTTATCAGCGTTCTCCGTGGATCGTAGCTCGTAATACGTTACGGCACCGCTTCAAAAGAGCGGTGCGCGCGACATTGCTCCCTAACACTCTACTGCTAGTAAACAAAATAAATTGTATTTAATAACTGAAAAATGATGAGGTGCCTTGAATTTTTTTCCTTGAAGGGCACCCTCCTTATATCATCAAATCCACAGCCCAAACCGTCCACAGGAGAAGTGAACCGGCGCTACCCCACCAGGCTACCATAGCCACCACCTCACACAACAACACTCCCCTAAACCCACTGCCCGGCTCACGCAGACGAGCACTGCAGTCTGCAGGCGTCGTCGATCTCTTCCCCCCCAAACCCCCACCACCAAAAGTGCCGCTGCGACTGCGACTGCGATCGATGGCTGCCGCTGCCGCTGCCGCCGACGCCAGGGCCGCGCTGTCCCGCCCCCGCGTGGTGGCGAGGGTACTCGTGCACGCGGCGCAGGTCGTTGGCTTGGCCGTGCTCCTCCGCGCCTTGGCCGAGTCCCCCTGGGCTGCCGCCGCGGGCCCGTCCATCCTGCGCGTCGCCGCTTTCTTCCTCTCCCCACCGCGCCTCTGCTTCCTCGCCGTCCACGTCATCGTGATCGTCCTCGCCAGGTTCATCCCCCGCGACGCTGCCTCGCTCACGCCGTCGTCGTTCGCGGACCCTTCCGGCTCGCCGACGACGAGCTCGAACGGCGACGCCCCTCCTCAACAACACCCTATCCTCGCGCTCCTGGAGGACCCGAAGCAGACGCAGCAGCTGCCGCCGATCACCGAGTCGGAGCCCGGCTCCGGAGAGGAGGCATCGCCGCCGCCGGAGGACGTGTTCGTGGACAAGGAGGCTGTGCACGTGACGACGGTGCGTATCGCCCAGCCCCCGCTGCGGACCATGTCGGAGAACACCGGCGGTGGCGCAGCGGACAAGGAGGCGGTGCAGGCGAAGACGGTGCGCGCCAAGCCCCCGCGGCGGACCATGTCGGACAAGACCCGCGACGGCGGCGCAGCAGCAGGCCGTACGAGCACGGCGGCGGCGGCGGCGTCGCCGGAGCTGCGTCGAGCCAAGTCGGAGAACGGCAGGCGGCGGCAACGGCGTTCGGCAGCAGCGGCAGCGGCGCCGGTGGAGCTGGTGACGGACGACGCCGAGGCGTTCCGGCAGGCGGTGGAGGCGTTCATCGCCAAGCAGCAGACGTGGTTCCACCGCGAGGAGTCGCTGATCCTCGCCCGTGCATCCGCCGCCGCCGCCGCTGACACCGGCGTGGAAGATCGCCGGCGCTGCTGCTGCGGTGGCCGTGAAGTGAGCGCGTGATCGAGCAACGCCGCCCGCCGCCACCAGTGTTCGCCGCTCGTAGCTGCAAATAAGAGCGATGAGTGTGAAAGGATCGAGAGAGGGAGAAGAGAACAGTAGGGGCCAGGCCAACAACAGCCAACTGTGCTTTGTTAATGAACAAGTTTTGCCTTTTGGATGGCCGCCTTCTCGTCTTTCGTTCTTCACCGTGTGTCCGTATCTGAAGTTTCCGAAGGCGTTTTTTTCTTTTCTTTTCGACTTTTGGCTCCTCTCAACGCTGGAGCCGGCTCCCAATGCTTTTGTAATAAGCATTTTCTTCAGCGTATATAAATTTATAATTAGGATCATGTAGCGATAATTGACACCGTACAGTACATGACCCAGACGCGAAACAATACGTGGATTGTGGATATGATCGCCTAATTCAGCTGCTGGAGCGGCGACGACAGGGTGTAGCTAGAACAGATTCGCCGTCGTACTACTAAAACACTTTTAACAGCTACTATACTATTGCAAGAACAGATTCGTCGTTCGTCTCGTCTCCACTCCTGGGACACGACGGATTAGACGCTTCATATCGCGCACTAGCTTGCTACCTTGCATGACCTCCCCGATCGGCAGCGATGATAGCGCATCATACAGAGGTAGTGCCGGCCGGCCGTTTGCTCGCGCACGCCACCCCACCCCACCCTTGCCCTTTGCCCAAAGCGACGCGGCGGCCCCGCGCGCGCCATGGCCATCCATGGGTCACCGTTCCGGGAGCCGAGCAGCGATGAGCAGCATTGTTGTTGTTTCGAGGGTTGAAATTCAGGACGCACGCACGCGTGCGTGCAATGTACAATCACGTACGTACTACATACGCGCGCGACAACAAGGTACGCAGTTGCACGTAAAATTAAAAGTTTTTCACCTCGCCGGTGTGTGGCGTCCGGCCGTTTCCCTTTTTCCGTTCGCTGCAGCAGCCTTCTGCATGCCAGGCGAGGTTTGACATGGCCTGGGCTTTGCGTGGAGTGCGCGCGACGACGAGACTGCGTGCGTGCGTGCCTGGACTGTCCGTGTACCGCGTACGTGCACATGCATGGCACGCACTGTTGCTGTTGGACGTACCGGACCCCCTGCATCTGTGATCTGTCTCAGGCTCTCACTGTGATATACAAGCAGCAGTGCATGTTCTTTTTTTTTTATGGAAAAGGAGTACATGTCATCTGGCTCTATCTCCATAGAGAAAACTTGAAAAGCGGCCACCTCTGTGCGCAGATGCACCTAAACAATGCAATTCTATTTGTACCATAAGTTGACCGTTTTAAATCTAACTGATTTTATATAAGAATAGAAATTTTATATGGAATATATATATATATATATATATATGGTAATTTTTCCTACTCCCTAGGAGTAGTTACTCCCATGTGTGTATCTCTAGATTTACGGTATATATGGTCCAACGAAGTATATATAAATGTAGCATATGATCATACTAAATCATCTAAGGTAACATGTATATCAAGTATGCAAGTATACATGAAGTATATGGTTATACTTATTTTATATAGTACTGCAGTGATATTTTAGTAATATATTAAAAAGTATGGTATCTTTTGAAAAAAAAATCACGTACGAAGATTTAAAATATCTTAAATTGAGTATATAAACATACTCAAACTGATAAATTAGTATGAACACATACGTAACATGGTTTATTGAAGACGAAAAAAATGCACCCATATATCTTACTCCCAGGAGTAATTACTTCCATGTCTATATCTCTAGATTTATAGTGTATATGACTGAACGAAATGTATGTAGACGAAGTATATGATTATACTAAACCATCTAAAGTGATATATATGTTAAGTATGTATACATACGTGGAGTATGTGGTTATACTTATTATATATACTATAGTAGTGGTATTTTAGTAATATATTAAAAATATGGATTGCTTTGATTTTTTTACGTGGTAAGATCTAGAGTATCTTAATATAAGTATATAAACATACTCAAACTGATAAACAAGTATAAACACATATATAATATATATATACACACACACTATTTTGATCCATTATCTGCTAATAGTCATAGCTAATATAAGCTGCTATTAGCTAATTTGGTCTGATTAGTAAAATAGTTGTTAGTTAGGTATTCTTATTCAACTAACAATTAGCTAGACATGTTTGATCCAAGGAGCTAATCATTAGAAATTAACTATTAGCTCTATGGATCCGAACTGGATGTAAGTATCATTAGATACTATACAATATATTTTTATAGTACACCTAATTAGATATGCTATACAATATTAGCAACCATATGTCCACTAGTGCTAACCCAATCGGTTATCTATTTCTTACACATCCATTTGCCTATCTTTTCTGATGCAATGATTCTTCCCGTGCGGCAGAAGGAGACTTGTGTTACTAGTCCTATGTAAAGAGCCCTGACCCAGCAAAAGCTAGCATTCTCGGAGATTTTGGTGGCAGTGGGAACAGGATGATGCCAAACAAAAAATAGCTTTTGTAATGGCACTTTGTGCAGTGTGCATCCAGGAGGCTGCTTTAATTCCCCTTTGATTATGCTCCAGCCCAATCCATACTAGTTTTTTTTTTCAATTTTCATGCATGATGTTAGGTTCCTAATCCTATGATGACAATCTGATGCTTCCTCGTCAGCAGAGCAAGGGCATTCGATACTCGTCAATGAAAATAGCGGCAATGTTTCGCCACTCTTTAGTTCTGATAAATCTGGGACGATTCTGGGTGCATAGATTAAGAATGGCAGGAACAGAAGATGGCCAACGTACATCTGTTTCTTTTTATTTTTTGTTCTGGTCCAAAATATAGAAAACTAAAGACATATAACCTTTTGCAATTGTTATTGATCCACTACTCGCTTGACATGACCACAGCTGAAGCTGATAACTGATGAAAGCTACGCGTTTCCTTTATTTCTTCTCGATGCGGAGATACACATCTGTCCTGCGTGCGTGCACTCTATAAAAGCTCGAGAAAAAACTCTGCAGGGTGTAGTTAGTGACATCCAATCCAACACTACACGATGCAGGGTTTTTCTGAGAACAGCAACTGTAATGTAAGATAAACCGACGACCACGACTCGTATCACTATAACAGAGGTCATATACTCCGTAGCTAGTAGTGATTAGTGTAATGCTCGTGTCTCATGCGGAATCTGCAAACCCAATCCTCATCTTGCCGTAGTCGAAGATGGTATGGTAGGCTCCCATGAAGACGTCACCCAGTATCCTGCATCAGTTTCATTCACGAATAGGATTCAGGGATCGCATCCCATGAAAAGCAAACCATAAAAGCACCGAGTTATTTTTTCATGATCTAGAGGGGATCCAGCCAGGGAATGCAGTTCTTCCTTTTTTTAAAAAAATATATATATACAGTACAACATAGACACTATATTAACCAACTGGTGTATCAATCTTACCATAGAGGGCCTATTGGAGGGGGAATGTCCAGAGCCGTGAACCCGCTGATGCAATGTGCAGCGAATCCCTCGCCGACCCTGAGAATGTACTGCTCGACAACAGGAAGATGACGCAAAAAATTATTGGGTGGCCTTTTCAGTTGCATGCCATTACAACTCTCTGAATCAAGCAGCAAAGTTTGTGAAATGATTCAGGAAAGCTAACCTGGTCAGGCCGGAGCTCAAATGCTCGTCCACCGATGCTGAACGCAACAGTCTGTAGGGAGCCTATGTGTCTGCAGTCCACGTGTGATCCCACTGGATCAGGCATGTTTTCGCAGAGCTGTCGATCGATGAACTCAACTTCTGGTTAGACCATGTCTGATGTACAAAAACAGGACGAAGAAGAATCAGTGGCTCAAGATAGCGTCTCTCTCACCCTGTCGACGTACTCCAATGTGCCCTCCTTGGTCTTGTTCGTGTTGAACTCGCTTTGCATCCAGAAGACTATCATCTCGCATGCATTACATATAGCTTCCGACATGCCATCTCCAGATCCTGATACGCTCTCGATACCAGCACTGTCATGCATGCAGAGGAACAGTATGAGACCCATTTGTAAGCACACAGAATGGAAGGCTTTATTGGAAAGTAAATTGGTTTCAGAATCACAACCAAACTTGCCAACCATTGCACGAACCTTACTCCATGTGTTCCGTCGAGTGTGCAGAGCCCAATCTTTGAACATACTTGTGATGGTGGTGTCTGCTAAATATTAACCAAAGAAGCTGACTGAATTGTTTACGTGACTCACTCAATAAGAACAGAGTGCATCAATTTCTCTAACAACGTGGTAGAAATGAGAAATGGCTCTAACCTGAGCTTTCAGCAGCTCTACCATTTCTAGCCCGTAACCAGCAACGACTTGTTTGCACTCGTGGTTGACCACCCCAGCTGCTCCAATTTGTTCATTGATCTGGGCAATGGCAACCTGCACAGCACAGAATGCTACTATGAAACCCCCCTCATGAGACAGTAATTTCAATGCCAGTTCAAGGCTTTTGTTAGTACATTTGTAGTAAACACAAGATATACATCAGTGGTATTTTGCTTTCTGATGATGACATCAGTGGTATTAGGATGAAACATATGGAACGGAACCCTATGAAGTGCTTACTAGAGGACCAGCAATCAGCGAAGTTCCAGAGTCTGCAATGGCCGCGCAACCATCCACACAAATTCCTATCATCACACACATCATCTATCAGAGAAACGAATTGTTGCAGCCATAAGCATGCCTGGTGGTTTAACCAGTAAATAAGCATAATGCATTACCAGTGCTCCTTTCACCAATAAGAAAGTCACCCATTTCAAACTGCAAACACAAGGACGTCAGAACAAGTAAACTCTGAAGAAAAACGTGCTACTATATGAGATAACAGCAGTTGCAGACAGAAAGGCCAACCTGCCAGTAAGCTTTCCGAGTAACTCTGGTGTATGTATGGCTTCCTTTGTAATGTTGTTCATCAGAACCTCCAAACACAATTTCGCCTCCTTCTTCCCCATCGAATGGGTTTCGGTTTAACCAGAAGGAGAAAACAGGTTGTGGCACTAGGCTTTGGTTCACCATATTGTACCTGACATTACATTTCAAATGCCATTTTCCACAATGCACTGGTAAGTTACTTGTGGCTAAATTGTTATTTTTTTCTGACAGTTGATGCAATATACTAGTCGGTAGTCACCTCTGGCATGAAATCTAAAGCGAACTCAATTGTGGCAAGTAAATACTACATCATCAGACCATACAGAAAACTAGAACAAGGTTAACAATGGCAGCTATCGTACCATACTGGAACTGAACCTTCAACTGATATTTCCTGAAATGCAAGCCCAAGGATGCCATCGAATTTCGCTAGTAAAAAGGTGAAACCAGGCTCATGAGTAGCTTCAATGAATTCCTGTGGTACAGTTGGGTTCAGTAAAACCAGTGCTGTTTATTCCATTAGGTGAAATAAAATTTGATTATCAACAAAATGGGAAATGAAGCACCTGATTCTGAACTACTAGATTGCCAACCGTGACCTCATCTTGACTGTAAAAACCAGCAATCCCTCCTGTTCCGTAGTGAATAGAAGCCGGTGTCCCTGAATACCAAAAGGAAATGCAGAGCTCAAACCCAACAGGCAACAGTAATGGTAACGTTACTCCCACTGATGTATAGAACCATACCATTGGGTTTGTAAGTGCTGGACTGACTTGAATCATACTTGGGGTGGAATAAGCACGCGAGCTGTTTCAAGAGCAACCAAGATGATGAGTAACAAAGCAAAACGCACTTGGCAGACATCCAAAACGAGAGCAATGCAAGAAAGACAAGAAAACCAAAAGCACACGCCATTGTTACCGAGAAAAAGCACTTGGCAGAAGGGACCCAAAGGTTGGCGCTGCCGGTGTCAAAGACGACGGTGAAATTCTGCGGCGGGCAGCCGACCCCAATCTGCCCAAAGTACTGAGCATTCAAGAAGTTCTTGAGCGCAACGATGTTCCCCTGGCCGCCTCCGCCATCACGCAAACCGCCGGTGCTGTTCCCCTTGCCGCCCCCGCCGCCGTAACTCCAGTAGTACCTGCGCCTGCGCTCCATGGCCGCGGCCTCGACCAGCATCTGGTGCTGCCGCTCACGAGCTTGCGCGATGGCGTCCCGCACCGGATCGTCGCCACCGCCGCCGCCGGCCTCTCTCCCTCCTGGCCCTGCTGCCGCGGCTTGCTTCTGAAGCAGTGCGCCAGTAGGCTTTGGCAGAAGCTCGCCGTAGATGCTGTCCATGATCGATCGCTTCTTCAGCGGGATACGGATGAGGCCATCGGTGCTCGATGATGCGAGCAGTGCCGACGTCGAGAGCGCGTAGAGAAGGACGAAGATCGTGCCACATGTCCTACGCCCCATCCTCATGTAAGCAGAGCAGTGGCGATGGATACACCGCACCGAGGCGCGCGGTTGCTGCCGTGCCGAGGGGAAGCCCAAGGGATCGGAGCCTCGGAGGCGGCGTTGGGGCACTTTATATAGAGGGAGCCACGGAGGAGGACGACGACGGACGAGAGCGCAGCAACGCTGTAGCCGTAGCGGTACGAGAGCCCCTGGGCCCCTGGCTGCATTGGGGTTGGGAGCAAGCAGGGTTGGCGGCACGTTACATTTTTGGGGTCGCTGCGCTGCCGGCAGGTCTCAGGTGCGGTGCCTTCGAAGATCAACGATTCTCTTTCTCCGCGCGCACAAATGGCAGAAGTTGTGGCGTCATGGTCATGGTCATGGTCATGTCGCCATGGCTGAGCAGCCTGGTTTTGTGGGGGGTGCTCAAGCAGCCTAAACCCCATGGCAGGGCCAGTGGAGGTCAGGGAAGCCTTTGGGGGCACGACAGAACAGTACAACACGGCCACTCGAGCGCGTGAGCTTGTCTGCTTGTGCTCCACTCCACGTCGCATGGTGAAATGCCTACTAGGAGTAGTACTCTAGTGGTCGCATCGCAGCCCAGGCAAGTAGCCATCGTGCGAGCAGAGGCCTCGGCCTCGCCGTCGCCGTTGCCGATGCCAAGCACACAGCAAGCTCTCGTTCTGTCGTTGGGTTGGGTGCGTAGGGTTAGGTTTGACCGAACAAATCGGTAAAGTACCCTTGAGGCATATGCCCTCACTCTCCTACCCATTGGATTCGTTTTGAGAAGTGTGCAAACACACATCTCAATGCGAAACTGCTTTGAGATGTGTGTTTGCACACTTTCAAAGCGAATCCAATAGGTGAGAGAGTGCGGTCATATGCTCTAAAAAAAAACTGCTTCCGGAACAAATCGGAAAGGAGGAGACTGTTTAGTCTAGCTGTCTAGGCGTAGAGAACAGATTTGTTAAGTTGTTGATGGTTGATTGTGCTTTGGTGCTTGCCGGCAGCCAGGGAGGGACCCGGGTCATTGCTCCCGTTTGCGTGAAATGCAGATCACTCTAGCTAATACTCCGACCGAATGGCAAAAGTCATGACGTCTGTAATTTGTCATCTAGAGCGAAGTAGCGCCCGCAAGAGCATTCTGACGTCGCACTTGTCTCATGTATATAACACAGTTCCTTGCCTTGCAAAAAAAGGCAGTCTACCATTTTTAACGCAATTGGGAAATTTAAGACAGATTCTTCTGAAAAGAAGACAAAGGTTACACATTTTCTCCAACACACAAGAACATGTTACTTACAGCTTGTGGTCATGGAAATCGGAAGAGCCAGTGGAGATTGGCCAACAGAAGAGAAGACAAAAACAAACGAAAGAATTGCGGTTGGGCGCGATCGAAATTCAGGCCGAGCTTTTTTTGGTTCAGAGCCTGAAGCCGAAGCGCAGGAAGAAGAAGCAGAGCTGCGCCACCACCACCACGGACTCGACCAGCCACAGCAGGTGGTACACCGCGCGCTGGAACACCGCCGCCACCACGTTCCTCCACCGCTGCGCCGACGGGACCGCGGCCGCCAGGAGCTTCCGCCTCGGCGACGACTGCGCCGACGCCGACTCGCTGCTGTTCCCGGTCGCTGTCGCGGCCGCGGCCGGCTGCTTCCTCCTCGGCGCCATCCGCCTCCGCATCCACTCCCGCACCTTGCTCTTGCTCTTGCTCCCGCCCGCCATCGCACAACTCAAACGATCAGGTTGACCGACCGATCTCAAGCCACCTGAATGCCTTTCTTGTTTGCCTCCCGCGTTCAGCTGCTGTCTGGAATTGCACTGCACGGCACTGCCTTCTACGGTTCTCGTCGCCGGCCCGAGCCTTTTATCCTGCGACGGAACGCGGTTGGCAGAGTTGACGATGCCGCCGCCCGTGCCGTGGCGCGTGATTTCACTCGGGTTTCCGGTTTCCCCCGGAACCGGAAGCCCAATCCTAAAGTGCTGTGCTGCGCCATTCCTCCGTGGATGGAGACGGAACAGAATAATAGTCACAGGAGATGCACAGAGGACTTTAGACGATTCAAAGTCAAACAGGGGGCGCCTCGGTCAATTGGTCAGGTTAAGTGGTGGTTGCTTCATTGCTTGGAAGGTTCTGATCTCGAAGCGAGTGACGTGCTGATGGTTCTATTATATGCAGACACGATGGCTTGGGGAAGGGGGTGTACAAGGTTAGTGCCGAATTGCGATGATTAATAACAACTATAATTGGGTTAGCATAGGTTTTATAATGTAACAGTATGGTTGCTCGATAGTGATAGGCCAAACTTCGCCCCCTGCTCTGGCGCTTTTTTTTTTTTAACAACATGCTCTGGCGCATCGGTTCGTCATCTCTGATGCGAACGCGAAGCTACTCGTAAAGTCGTAATGCGTTTCTCCGACGGCCAGAGTGGGCACAGCCGTACAGGCTTACAGACCTGGGCCTTGTTTAGTTCTTTTTTCTGACATTGTAGCACTTTTATTTGTTTGTGATAATTATTGTCCAATCATGAACTAACAAGTCTTAAAAGATTCGTCTCGTAAATTTCGATCAAACTGTACAATTAGTTTTTATTTTTGTTTATATTTAATACTTCATTTATGCGTCTAAAGATTCGACGTTGCGGAAAATCTTGAAAAGTTTTTAGATTTTAGGTGGAAGTAAACAATGCCCAGATGCGTTCTTGACTTCTTTCCTTTTATGTCTCCACATCCGTCTACTGCTTCTAGAAACGCACCGAGCAGTGGGCCCTGTAATCACACCGCCGCCGCTCATTTCGCACCTAAACACTCAGGCCATCTTCAGAGCGTGGACATTCTAAGGATGAAGGGGGTCGTATACGTGGTTCTTTTATATTGTAACTAAATAAATTAAATAAAAAATGAGAGAAGAAATTTTTCTATTTAATTCATTTAGTTACAAAGAAGAACCACAGGTATCTATTTAGAGTACTATTCTTATCTTGACATTTACTCTTTTTTCTTTCTTGCCTTATTTTTTAAAATTCTTTATACGGTTTTTTTTCTAGTGCTCAAATTTATCTTTACGCACTCATATAAGGGATTGCGGATTTTTTAAGCGGGGTAGTGAAATTTGAGTAGTTATTAGTTGCTCGATCATTGTACTGAAGTTATGATGATAGTGTGACGGCATCCTCTTTGGTTGTGTAGTTTTTGGACTCGACTTTCACTTAAAAAATGGATTAGTGATTTATTTTTTAAAAAAATCATTTTTTCTCTAAAAAAGTTGCAGCAAAATTTTTATCATTCTTTTGAAAAAATATAAAGGATTGCGGGGTTTAAAGAAACCCTCTTCAACAATTGGAAATACCTGGTCAAGGACTCTAAAAAAACAAATCAAGGGTTTCTTTACGCGGTAAAGCATTACCAAGGTAAATAAAATAGCAGTTAGTGAAAGTTAATCTAATATTTGGTAGAGTATCTCTAGTAGTTAAAAGGGACTATAATTTAATAGCATGTTCCAGCTGTTGAGCTTTTTTAAAAAAAAATTATAGGTAAATCCAAATTTGAAAAATGAATGGTACACAATTGGAGAAAAAAACTGATGTGGATTAGCCCTCAATGTCATCGGCCATATTAGGCCTTGTTTAGTTCCAAAAAATTTTGCAAAATTTTTCAGATTCCCCGTCACATCGAATCTTTAGACACATGCATGGAGTATTAAATATAGACGAAAATAAAAACTAATTGCACAGTTTAGTCGGAATTGACGAGACAAATCTTTTGAGCCTAATTAGTCTATGATTAAATAATATTTGTTAAATACAAACGAAAGTGCTACAGTGTCGATTTTCCAAAAAATTTTGGAACTAAAGAAGCCCTTAGCATCGCAAGTTTTCATGTGGCGGTTTCAAAGCATTTCGCTGCTACGATAGGCAAAACAAAAGTGGAAGAAGTTAATATTACCTCCCTTAACTATAAAATTAACATTTTACTCCAATTTTTCCATGTTGTTTTTTTTTTGAAAAAATAAACTCTTTGTCCATGTTGGTGCCACATCCACCGTGGAAAAGGGCCTATTATTAGTGGACTGCGATAACTGGACCAAGTCGGCTATTGGGCTATGGAGCAGACTGCAGATTTGTGTGCCGTCCAGCAATGACCACAACATTTAGGGGCTGTTTGCTTCGCGTAGTAGTCGAGCCAGGCGTAGTAGTAGAGCTTGGCTCGCATCCGAGAGACAGGCTCATATGGGACAGGCTGAGGAGATGCAATATAGTCGTGTTTGGTTGACTGTATCTATTCAGTCTGATTGAGAAAAGATACTGTTTTGTCGCCTGCATAAAGATATGTTGTATGAGATAAAAAAATATAAAGTCACGATTATGATTTTTATTTTTTACAAATACACTCTAAAAATTCTTGTTTAATCTAATTATGTCTTAAACATCTTTAAAACATATTAATATCACTTAATATTTGCTAATCATACACTAATACATCATTAACTAAATTAATCCTGCAGCCAGCGAGCCTGACCCGGCAGGAACGATCGATTCTAGCGTTCCTACCGAGCCTAGCCACGGCCCCTTTTTTGCATGGCCAGAACCTAGCCCAACAGGGTTGCCATGCAACTAAACACGACTACCGTGCATCCGGCCAGCCTGGTTCCGCCGGATGCAGGAACCATACAGCCCCTTAGGGCTGCTGGGCTGGTTTGGTTCAGTGCCCAACATTGCCATACCACAGTATTAGTTGTTAAGGGGGTGTTTAATTCCCCCTTTTACCAAAACTTTTGCTATTTTAGCTCATCTTTTGGCAAAATAAATCTAAACAACACGAGTAAAAAAACACAACTTAGGCTGCTAAAGTTTTAACATTTTAGGACCCAAGAGGCCCAAAACGGGATAAAAGCGTCATATAGGGCGCATGTTGTGCCTGCATGACTAAAGTTTTGCCATGCATCTAAACACCAAGATGTAAAGTTTAAACATTTTAGGACCCAAGAGGCCCAAAACGGGATAAAAGCGTCATATAGGGCGCGTGTTGTGCCTGCAGAAGTTACAACAAAAGATTAGAGCCAAAAGTTTTGTCATTCTAAAAGCATCTAAACATCCCATAAGTCATGTCAAAAAAAATTTTAAACAACCATTTGGTTCATTGCCACAACAATAGTTCGCTACATTTCTTAACACCATGTTCCACACGTCGTAAACTTTTTTCTTGCTAAACATAGGCACCAACCAAACAGAACCCTAAGCTGACAAGAAGTTATCAACATCTATCAAGTCAGCGAGAATCAGCACATGTTGCCAAACGACCATGTAGGCTCTGGTTGGTTCCCCCAACGAACTCATCGGATAAGGTAGGGCAGGCCGCAGGTAAACATGAGAAACAATGACAAGCAGTAACACTAAGACCACAACCTCATATGCAGCATTGCATCAGGGAGAAGTGAAACTGATTTAAGAAGGCAACAACGCAAGAAATAAAAGAACCGAACAATTGTTAAACACCCAACCAACCCAAGAGGAATTCCTCAGGCGCTAACATATAACCTATACAAATAACAGGAGACCAGGAGGTTCCTCAACCAAGAATGCTTCTACTCCACCTGAAAACTAGGTCTAATACTTAGGCAGCAATACCTGGGCTTGCCTCGCCTCAGTTACCTACCAGCATCCAATATCAGGACAGCAATCACCTTGGTGATTAACATCGTTTCTGAGACAGTTCCTGGTATAGCTTAGATTTCCAGGCCTCATGGTTGAGATCGGTCAGATGTTGAGCTTCCAGTCCTTTCTACCTTCTTTCCAAACTCCGCGGAGTTTGAACCCTCTGCAATGGACTCAATATCCATGCTTCCAGTGCGACTTCTACGATTTCTCCGATCCTTTTGGCAAGAGAACATATACGTTAACCAGCCATCTTTACTTATACTATACATCAAGGTAGGTATTTTTTTTAATCATTACCTCCCGGTATGGAACTTCTTCTGACTCAAGCATCCTAACAACCTGGCCCATCTTAGGTCTCTTTTCAGAGTCAGGATCAACACACCTCAGTGCCACCAAAAGAGCCCGCTTGAGAGCCCTAATACTGGGTCTAACCTCTAAGCTTGGATCAGCCACTTCCTCTGCCCTCCGGTTAGCCACCATTGTTTTGAGCCATTCAACAAGATTGACCTGATGAAAGGGTGGGTTATCATCTGGACAAAAATGTATGTCGACATTTTATGAAAGCATAAAAATATTTACTGTTTTGATTGGACAACAAAGGCCTAAGGATCTAAGAATCTAAAACTGATGGAAATGTTCATAATAACTACATTACAAGAGAGATCCAGTTTAATGCTTTTGTATTATCAATTGTGACAATGGTCCTGGTTATATAAAATGGCACTATAACAAATAAAATGATGTAAGATCCAAATGGATACAATAAAAGACAATGAATAGAAGTAAATAAACTCCAACATTATACCTCATTGGAAGATCGGCTGTAGTCAACAGGATTCCTTCCTGTCACAGTTTCCAACAAGAGAACACCAAAACTATAAACGTCGCTCTTTTCATTTAACATTCCAGTATTAGCATATTCAGGTGCAACATATCTGAAGCAAGAAAAATGAATGAGGAGAGTTAAACTCTATAAATGATTGTAAATATACAAAGCAGATGGACAGATATGGGTTAGAAAAAGAATAATACCCAAATGTTCCCATCACTCTAGTAGTAATGTGGCTTTTGTCAGATCCCAAGAGTTTAGCCAATCCAAAGTCAGATACCTTGCCATTAAATTCATCATCAATCAATATGTTGCTTGATTTTATATCACGATGTACAACTTTTGGCTCTATAGCTTCATGGAGGTAAGCAAGCCTGCAACCATCAGAATTAGAAAAATAAGAACCAAATTTAAATAGCTAAAATACAGAAAACTATGTAGGTAACTTGTGGATTAAACTTGAAACTTACGCTTTTGCAGTGCCTGTTACAACCTTCATGCGATTTTCCCAGCTGAAAACACCACGCTGATGCATAGCTCCATGAAGCCACTGCTCTAAATTACCATTGTTCACGAACTCATATACTAGCATCCTATTAAAAAGGAATACTGTTGTAACATTTACGTGACATATAAGGGTGTAAAAACAGCAAATTTCTACAGAAGTTATGCAAGCTTTTGCCAAAAGGGCGAAAGATTACAAGTAACACAAAGAAGTTACATGTAACACTTTTGGGAGTTGGTAGAAGCTCTACTACAATCCAATGGATTATCAACCAACTCGATTCCATTCAGTAGAATAAAAAATGAACACTAACAAAAGAAGCATTGTTTAAAACATAGCTGTTAGTTCATATAAACACAAAATGTAGAACTTCTGCTAAACCATTTATATGGTAGTTGCTAATATTCAATTTTGAATAGTTCTTACAAGGTTTAACATAATATACAGGTTACCATACTTTTCGTAACTCTTACCTAAATGCACGCATCACTGAAAGAAATGGTTGAACATACCTGTTTACCCCCTCAACACAATATCCCAACAGTCGAACCAAATTCTTATGTCGGACATGGCCAATAGCCTCAACTTCCACTCTGAATTCTTTTTCTGCCTGCCCCCTACAAACCCGGCGATAATGTGATCATAATTAAGTATCCTAGTCTGACCAGAAAAAACAAATTACAAAGATCAAAGTGATAGCCAGAGGCCACAAGGTGAGCTTACATGTTGTTAAAGATCTTTTTGATTGCGACTTCAGTTCCATTCACTAGACGTCCACGGTACACAACTCCATAACCACCCTCTCCAAGCACATTCTCCTTAGAGAAACGGTCGGTAGCAAGCTCAAGGTCCCGCTGAGTAAACCAGTGACCCCAACCAAGATGAGAGAACTCTGGAAGGCCAACCAAGGGCGACGCTGACACGAAAGCCGCAGGCGAATTTGGTTTCCTCCGAGGTCCAGAGCTCCCATCCTCACCGGAGTGCACGCTGCCAGCACGGTCGACATTGCAAACCGAGCTCCCCTGGCTCATGTTATCATGGTCCGAGGACTTGCTGAGTGCCAGGTGGCCCAGCGTGGCCCCTGCCGGCTCCCTGCTCGCGTTGTACTTGTCCGGCGGCGGCAAGCTCGGCTTCTCGCGCTCGTGCATTGTCTGTGCAAGGCTGCGCCCGCCGACCCGGTCGACGGGGATCTCCTTGGAGTAGATGGGGATCTGCGTCTGCCTCAGGGTGTCCATGGTTCTCTTGGTCCTCCGGCGGGACGCCACCCAAATGCAGATCATCAGCAGGATCGCCACGAGAAGTGCGACCACGCCGATGGCAATCCAGACCCACAGCGTCAGGCCAAGAACCTTCCTCTCCATCTCCGAGCTCAAATCGCCGGAACCCATGGTGCTGTCAGGCTCAAACAGTTGATTCAGTCGAGCTTGTATATTATCAGCACGGGACGGATCATCAGCAACACGTGCAGACGAGGTTTTCTCCCTGCAGAACGCAAACGAAACTGTTAAAACGTCATGTATAGAGGCTAAAATTCCGAGGATAAACAAATGGAGAGTGCGCCGCTCCCGCAAATCAAGACAACCTACGAACAAGAACAATCTCTACCCCTTACAAGAACTGCCGTCAGAGATATTAGATGTGACCAAGATTGCGCCCCCTCTTCCTCCATCGATGCATATACAGGATGCTGAATTCTACAGCCAGGGGGGGAGGAAAACAGGTCCCCAAATCCTCCCGTGATCCCCCAATCCCAGCAGGATACCCAACGCTCGATGGAATAAAACGAGAGGACAGTTTAAAGCTTACCTCTTTCTGCAACCGGGCGTCCTTCCTTCCACTCATCCCACAAGCAAAGAACCTGAAACCGCAAAAAGAAGACCCCCGCGGCGGAGCTGAGAGACCGAATCGAATCGTGCACTGCTTCACCAAGTCCTGGCTAGAATCTCTGAATCAGGACAGAGATCGTACCAGCAGCAAGGCAGCAACCGCGCGCGGCGCGGGGATAGACGGACAGCAGAGAGCGAGGAGAGATTGGGGGATCAGCAGCTGGGGGAGTAAAACTGGGGGGGAGGAAGAGGAAGGTAGTGATGTATAGCAGGTGGTGGCATTAATGGCTGGATCAGCGAGCGAGGAGTGATGGAGGAGGGGTGCGATGCGGAGCAAAAGAGAAACGGGTGGGGCGGCCGCAAGCGCAAGGAAGGCGGCAGTCAAAGAAAGAAGAAATGGCTGCTGGCGCGGTACGAGTGTACTCCGTCCGTAGAAAGTAAAAGCGGTGAAAACCGGAGGAAAAAGATCGACGACGACGAAAAAGGTGAGCTGAGCAGCAGAGCAGAGTAGAATAGTAATAACTGAAGGCGCATCAGCATGACACCACGGCGTTTGGATGAGTTCGGGACCGCCACCGGCAGCAAACAGCAGCAGCTTTTGCCATGCCGCCAGCCCGCCACAATTCGCCGACCTCGACCTCGACCTCGGCCAACGCGCATCGGCGCATCTCAGCCTGCAATTCTGCGCTGCTGCGGCTGGTTTCGTTGTTGCCTTCCGCAATTTTTTAAAAAACAAAAATTGGCCACGTCTGATGGTTCGCATACAGCTGCCGCTGCTCATCAAATTCCCCCGGGCTTCGGCGCGGATCCTTTGCGGTCGGCGATTTCATGCCTTGACGTGGGTGACTGGATAGATGTTTAGGGCTTGTTAAGGCCTTGTTTAGTTGCCAAAATTTTTCAAGATTCCCCGTCACATCAAATCTTACGGCACATGCATGAAGTATTAAATATAGACGAAAACAAAAACTAATTACACAGTTTACCTGTAAATCGCGAGACGGATCTTTTGATCCTAGTTAGTCTATGATTGGATAATATTTGCCACAAA
>Ga0182004_10000230_pt1 | contig 29703 bp, 15 predicted proteins | sample Sormic07211540_1_FD_120479 | JGI IMG/M metagenome (GOLD analysis project Ga0182004, IMG submission 120479) | Endophyte microbial communities from Sorghum bicolor roots, Mead, Nebraska, USA - 072115-40_1 MetaG | ecosystem: Host-associated > Plants > Roots > Unclassified | place: USA: Nebraska...
GATTTAGAGTATCTTAATATGAGTATATAAACATACTCAAACTGATAAACAAGTATGAATACATACAAAATATAGTTTATTGAAGATGAGAGTAACTACACGTACGTGTACAAAGGAATTTCCATATATATATATATATATATATATATAAGTGTGTGTGTGTGTCAAAATACGCCGTATCTTATTAGAAGCACAATTCACAAAATATATCGATTCGGTCCAACTCCAACCGAAGGGGTGATATTATATATGAAAAAAAAGAAGGAATACCCTGCATCGTATGCATGGACCATGACAGACACAAAAGGAGGTTCTACGTACCGTCTTCCCGTTAGCGACAAATTAAAGCTGGTTAACAAACGCGGTCTCTTTCCAGCCATGATTGTGCGTACATACACCCTACACGACAACATTTTTGCAAGGCGACATTTTAATTTCGTAGCAATAGCAAAGCTATACTGTGATGCAGCTTTGTGTTGCAACGGCCGGAACATAACGGGTCCTTTTCTCCGGGCGCAAGCGTACGTGTGTTCAGCGTTCTTCTTGCACGCACGCACATGAATACATGATCATCTCTCTGTCACGGAACAGGGTAACTGGAAGGGATTGCCGGCGTATTCGCGCGGCGGTGGAGCATGGCGTCGCCGCCTCGCAGCAAGGAACACGGGAGAAGACAGAGATAAAATGGTTTTTGTTATTTCTTAGCTGTCCGCCCAACCACCCACACAGCTAGTTTTAACAAGTCCAACAGAGTAAAGTGGGCCGAAACCCGAAATACAACCACGCGGCAACAGGCCGTCTTACTGGCCTCTCTAGCTAGTGTAGCCCATAATCGCAAATGTACAGCATATGGCCTTCTCGTGACACTCTCTCGCTTGCTCGTGTCCAAGAGAGGCGAGCTTAAAGACACACGAGCTCAGTCAATTGACCAATGGGAGCGCAAGAAGATCGATTCATCACGTTGCAGAAGAAGAAGAAAAAAACATCAATTCATCACTGCGCTTTCTATGGTCAGATCGACTGGATACTATAGGAAATCCTACAGGCTACAGCGACGGGTGGACAACGACGACACAGGAACAGGAAATGTGTCGCTAGATTACTCCCAGCGACAGAGCCGGTAGGAGGCGATTCTTCTACGGCCACGTCGCGCGGGTTTAATTTTCAACCGAAACCGAACGAACGTAAGGTAAATCACGACGAAAGTAACAAAAGGGACAGGGGGGAAAAAAAGAAGATTGATGCAGCCTGTCGTCGTTGGTTAGCAATAGCAATGTATCAGCAGGGGGCGCTGTCGTGATTCTGAATCCAACAACAACAGGGGCTGCAAGTTGGGGAGGCCACTCGTGAGGCGGGTGGACGGACGACGCGATAAAGGGGAGAGAGTCTCGCGCGAGGGGGGAAAGTAGAACGCGCGCAAGTGGGGAGGCCCGTCCCCTCCCGCGCGTCGCTTTCCGGGGAACCAGTGGCCGGGCACGCCCAGTTGCGCCAAAAACGTCACTGCTGATCACGAGGACGCGACCGAGCGCTGTTTCGTGTTTCCCCGGCCGCGGGGCGGGCGCGCTCGGCTCGGCTCGGCTGCAGCTCTCCATGGACCAGGAGATGGAGACTGGAGAGGGAGGAGGGTGAGGGCCTCTTCCTCACGCACGGCACGGCTCGCTGCCCGCCGGCCGACCGTACGCGCGCTCGTGCGGCCCGGTCCCGCCCGCGCATAAACCCTGGCAGCCAGCCCAGGCGCCTAGTTGCGCTGCCCCCACCAGGAAGGCAGGAACAACGCATGCAAGTGGAAGTGGGGGCCTGCCGCATGGCGCGTGCTGTTCGGAATTAAACGAGGCCGGGGTAGCTGGTCGCGCTTCACGAGCGGCGGGAAGACGACGCAAGAGTCACGACTCGCACAGGAGGGTGGGTAGGGTAGCTGGCCGTTTCTCTTTTCGGGTTCTCGTTGATCTCGCTCTCGCCGAGAGGAGAATCATCGGCGCCGACCAATCAGCGATCAAGGTTTTTCTTTTTTTTTTATATTACTTTCGTGATCGTCCAATTTCTTCACTTCATCTATGGAACTGTTTCTTTGCCTCCCCTATATTTTCAAACCGTTTGCGTTGCGTCACAGATAATTTTAATAATATTTCTTTCTGATGTAGCACCAAGTTTGCCGAGAGGTGTATATAGATAAATTAAAGCTTCATGAAGATAAAATTAAAACAAAATTTTATAATATCCAAAATTAAAAAAATCATAGAAAAATGCCATTAAAAAAATCTTGATCTTAGACGTTCTTTTAGGAAATCATAAAACCTAGTTTGACCTTAAAATTTTTATAGAAAATTTGTTTCCTTTTCTCCTAAAATCGTGCTCTATCTTATCGTGCCTACCTTGAAATTATTTGAATACTGATGAACTTTTTTTGGTGTTTACTTTCTAGTTGAAGATCTCATTACGTATTATAATTAGCTCATGTCAAGTTGCATGTTGCATGCACCATACTGTTGAAAACACTTAACTTGCTAATCCGACTGTCAAATTAGTATAAAACGACAACTCCCCACATCTTTTATATATTACTTAAGCAACAACATAGCTGTAGGGTTTTAATCTAATTACATCCATAAGTTTTGTGTTTCTAAATTATTTTGCAAGGAATATAGGTGTTTTAGTGCACAAATACCATGAATAGTGGAGGAGTAACAACAACCCATATGTCCAAGGATCACTGTTACATGAGGCTTTTTGAGACATCTGAGCATGATTCTAGCCAAAGAATGAAATGAGGATTGAACATATTGCTAGACATGCTCAGATCACATTTTTGGCCCTACTATGCTGAAGACCTCGTCGAGATGAATGAATTGACATTTGGATCACATAATTCAGAGATTGTACATGACCAATTCAACCATCAAACGTCTTAGGAATAAAGACGAATTATATCATATGACATACATATATTGCTCAAAATAAAGTATAAACCTTTTTTTGTATAGCAGTGATGTGGAGGCACCCACCTGTCAAAGATGGGCCAAATAGGCTAGGCAATTTTCCGACACCTATGCATGTCGCCCGACTTGTTTTCACACCCAAAAAATTTCTTTTTGTGTTTGTGAATAGAAAACACCAAATAAAGTAATAGTTTGATGTTTTCTCTAAAAAATAAGATTTTTTTATTTGTTGATAATTCAAAGAATAAAAATGTGTGTTTTTTTTAAGAAAAATTACAAGTTGGAGTGTAGTCGCATTCATATTTGTTTGCATAAGTTTTTTTTGTGTGAAACAATGGATTTCTAAAATTTGAATAAGTAATGGTTGTTTTGTTATTTTTAAAAAATAAAAACTTATTTTGAAAAGTTTGTTTTAAAACCTATATGTTCTGAATATGTTGTTTAGAAACATATGTTCTGAATATGTTTATAGAGAAAATATAAAAGCGCTTCGAGCTCCCTCCTCCTTTTTCTACGATTGGGCCGGCCAGCTCCTGGCCGCTGTCTCCTGCCTCCCCAGCTTCCTTCTTCTGTTGTGCTTAGGCCGAGCCCGTTCATCTCGGCCTGGCCGTCCTTGGCCCAAGATCCGGTAGGCAGCCCAGCATTTCCTGATGCGCTCCCTCTGCTCTGCCATGGTTTATTCGGCATTCTGGGCCCGCGCGTTAGCGCTTTTCTGCTCTCCCCCACGGTTGAACAGAGCCTGGAACGAAAACAGCTGGAAACGGTCTCAAAAACCCTCTAACCATTTGTTTTCACATTTTTATACGGAAACAGAAATGAAATCGGAATACTCAGCTGGAATAAAAAACTGAGATATTTGGGATGTTGGGAACGATACAATGCGGTTGGATACACATCGATAACGGTTAGAAATGGTAAATTAAATCAGAAACACTAACCCATGCAACCACTTCAAATGTGTACCTCAACACAACAGATTCAATAATCACATTAATATAATACAGGCAAAAAAACTGAACAAATGTTGAATAGTGAATAACAGTGAATAATGAATAATTTCAACTAACAAGTTCCAGCCGTGAAGATACTCACGTACACACTACTCAACAATAGCTTAACAGTCATAAACATCACTACAGATGTACTACGTTTATAACTAAACTAATAAACCTACCTTATGTTGGAATAGGAGCAATGGTGCTGCTATTCACCAGCGGTGGCGGCTCCAGGAAGAAACGGCGGTACAAAAATAAACGGGTTTTATTTAAAGTTGATAAAAATGAGAAAAATAATCCAGTTCTATATATATAACGAGGGAGAAAAATCAAACTACTCTAAAAATGATAAAGTGGGTCAAAAGGAATTTTTGTAATTGAGACCTCCGAAAATTGGGGCCACGTTTGTATCACCAATATCTCCCTCTTGATGAATCATTTTTGCTATCTATGGTTGGAGAACTAGGGCCTTGTTTACTTCAAAAAAAACATTGCAAAAATATGAATAGTAGCACTTTCGTTTGTATTTGATAAATATTGTTCAATTATGAAGTAACTAGGCTCAAAAAATTCGTCTCACCAATTCCGATCAAACTGTGTAATTAGTTTTTATTTTCATCTATATTTAATACTTCATGCATACGTCTAAAGATTCGATGTGATGAAGAATGTGGAAAATTTTTACAAAATTTTTGACGAAGGCATCTCGTCGTGCCGTGCCTAACCCCCCCTGCTCTGAAGTTTGGTACTTCTGCTATGTCTCCTGCCCTGCACGGCGGTGGCAAATGTGGACTGACTGATGACTGAATTGCAGCCCGAAATCTGAGGTCGACTACGGAATTCCGTCGCCCAGTCCCGGTGGCATCGTTCGATGTGACTTGTGGACTTCCGTTTCTTTCCCGTTCCACCACATTGCGGGGACCCGAGGCAGAGCTGCTGAGTCGCCGCTTTCGATTGCCCTTTCCGTCCCTCTTTTGAACCCATCCGATTCCGTTCGTTGGTGCATGCATGGGTATCAGCACCTACCTGGCGGCTATTGGCCGTTGGCGATGCAGCCCAGATGGCAGGCAGGTCAAAACCGCACAGTGATGCGCGCCCTGTGCACATTCCTCCAGTACATCATGGCTCGGCGACCATCAGTGGCTGGCAAACAAATCCTCATCAAGCAAAATCCATCGGTCCTCCCGTTGCGAAACGACGTTTTCTCCTGCAACGCCCGGCCGCTGACGCGCCGGGTCCCGGCGGCCGTGGGGATCCACGCCCAACGCCCGGCCGGCAGGTCGAGCCGAGCCCGAGCGGGGCAGTCTCATTTTGCCGGATCGCTGCCTGTCCTGTCCCTGGCCTCTCGGCCTCCTCCCAAATCTCTCGCTCCAGCTCTTGTTAATTACTGCGGCCATTAACTCCCACGCTGCTTTCCATGTACGGGCGCACGTGCTCGCCTTCCGATCCCCGCGCGGCGGTCGCTGTCCGCCGGGCTCCACCGCCGGGGAGCTAGCCGTTGGGGGCCGGTGGGGACACCACGGCACAGGACAGGGTACAGATACCCCGCGGCCTCCTGCTGCTGCTGAATGGGATAAAGATCGGATTCTTTCCTGCCGCGCGGGACCCACAATGTCAGCGCCCGCGTCCGTAACGTATAGGACGAGCTGGTTTAAAAACTCCAAATCGTCTCCCTCTGCAGAAGGACTGAGCTAGCCGTTAGTTAGCGCATCTGAGTTGAATCGCGTTTAGCAGCTAAATTATTCCCTCCTTTTTTTTTTCCCGTTCTTCTGCCATGTTCCTGCAACGCTTATATAGAGCGCGGTACCATCGCTTTCCCCGCTAGCAGAAACCAAGAAAAGCTCCTAGGTAGCAGGAGCGGTGCAGTTGCATTGGGCTAGGTACACTAGATTCTAGCTAGAGCTAGTAGCTACTTGCACTAGGCTACTAGCCATGGGTGTGCGGAGCTGCTGCCGCACCGGCGTCCATTGCGGTGCTGGATCGAGAAGGAAGCAACGGCGATGTTGGGGTGGGGGCTTGCTCGTGCTGCTCTTGCTGCTGGCGGCGGCGGCGGTGGTGCCGGCGCGTGGGCAGCGATCGGACGGCGTGGTGATCGCGCAGGCGGACCTGCAGGGGCTGCAGGCCATCCGCCAGGCGCTGGTGGATCCGCGCGGGTTCCTGGCCGGCTGGAACGGCACGGGGCTCGACGCCTGCTCCGGCAGCTGGGCGGGGATCAAGTGCGCGCGGGGCAAGGTCGTGGCCATCCAGCTCCCCTTCAAGGGCCTCGCCGGCGCGATCTCCGACAAGGTCGGCCAGCTCACCGCGCTCCGGAGGCTCAGCTTCCACGACAACATCATCGGGGGCCAGGTGCCCGCCGCGCTCGGCTTCCTCCGCGAGCTCCGCGGCGTCTACCTCCACAACAACCGCTTCGCCGGCGCCGTGCCTCCGGCGCTCGGCGGCTGCGCGCTCCTGCAGACGCTCGACCTCAGCGGCAACTTCCTCTCGGGGAGTATCCCTTCCACTCTGGCCAATGCCACTCGGCTCTTTAGGATCAACCTCGCGTACAACAACCTCTCCGGTGTCGTGCCGACCAGCCTCACTTCCCTCCCGTTCCTCGAATCCCTTGAGCTCAACAACAATAATCTCAGCGGCGTTATTCCCCCCACCATTGGCAATCTCAGATTGCTCCACGATCTTTCTCTCGCTGACAATTTGATCAGTGGAAGCATCCCGGATGGGATTGGCAACGCCACAAAGCTCAGAAAGCTTGATCTCTCTGACAATCTTTTGGGTGGTAGCCTTCCTGAGTCACTATGCAGTCTCACTTTGTTAGTGGAGCTCAATCTCGATGGCAATGACATCGAAGGACACATCCCGGCATGCTTTGACGGGCTCAGGAATCTGACCAAGCTGTCCCTGAGGAGGAATGTCCTCGATGGTGAAATCCCGGCGACCGTCGGGAACCTCTCGGCACTGTCACTGTTCGACGTGTCAGAGAACAACCTCACCGGAGAAATTCCGGCCTCCTTGAGCGGCCTTGTCAATCTCAGTTCTTTCAATGTGTCCTACAACAATCTCTCGGGGCCTGTGCCTGCAGCTCTGTCCAACAAGTTCAATTCTAGCTCGTTCCTTGGAAACCTTCAGCTCTGTGGGTTCAATGGCTCTGCCATTTGCACGTCCGCTTCATCCCCGCTGACGGCGCCGTCTCCTCCACTGCCTTTGTCGGAGCGGCGAACACGGAAGCTCAACAAAAGGGAGCTCATCATTGCAGTGGCAGGCATCCTCCTGCTCTTCTTTCTCCTGTTCTGCTGCGTCTTCATCTTCTGGAGGAAAGACAAGAAGGAAAGCTCGCCCCCCAAGAAGGGCGCCAAGGAGGCGACCACGAAGACTGTCGGGAAGGCAGGCTCAGGCAGTGACACCGGCGGGGACGGCGGCGGCAAGTTGGTCCACTTCGAAGGTGGGCTCTCGTTCACGGCGGACGACCTGCTGTGCGCGACCGCAGAGATCCTGGGGAAGAGCACGTATGGGACGGTGTATAAGGCAACCATGGAGGACGGCAGCTACGTCGCGGTGAAGCGGCTCCGGGAGAAGATCGCCAAGAACCAGAAGGAGTTCGAGCTGGAGGTGAACGCGCTCGGCAAGCTCCGGCACCCCAACCTCCTCGCCCTCAGGGCCTATTACTTGGGACCCAAGGGCGAGAAGCTTCTGGTGTTCGATTACATGCCCAAAGGCAACCTTGCCTCTTTCCTCCATGGTAAGCTCACTTGCTCAGTGCAATTTCGAAACCTCGGATTCTCTTTGGACTTTAGCTATCTATTTGCTTCTTTTCTGTGCTTAATTAACAAAACTCTGCCATGTGTATTAATCACAGCTCGTGCACCGGACAGCAGCCCGGTGGACTGGCCGACGAGGATGAACATCGCGATGGGCCTGGCGCGGGGATTGCACCACCTGCACACCGACGCCAACATGGTGCACGGCAACATCACCAGCAACAACATCCTCCTGGACGACGGCAACGACGCCAAGATCGCCGACTGCGGCCTGTCGCGCCTCATGAGCGCGGCGGCCAACTCCAGCGTGATCGCCGCCGCGGGCGCGCTCGGCTACCGCGCGCCGGAGCTCTCCAAGCTGAAGAAGGCCAACACCAAGACCGACATCTACAGCCTCGGGGTGATCATGCTCGAGCTCCTGACTGGCAAGTCGCCCGGGGACACGACCAACGGCCTCGACCTGCCGCAGTGGGTGGCCTCGGTCGTCGAGGAGGAGTGGACCAACGAGGTGTTCGACCTGGAGCTCATGAAGGACGCGGCCGCGGGATCAGAGACCGGCGAGGAGCTGGTGAAGACGCTCAAACTGGCACTGCATTGCGTCGATCCTTCGCCACCAGCGAGGCCCGAGGCACAGCAGGTGCTGCGGCAGCTTGAGCAGATCAAGCCCTCAATTGCTGTGTCTGCTGCCTCGTCCTTCACCGGTGAACCGAGCCATACTACCGCGACCGCCACCAGTGTCACGGACGAGACGAAATCTACAGTTACAGAGTAGTCGGCCTCTTGCAGACTGAAATTTACAGTGCTCAGTTACTTCAGGTTCTTAATAAGTAGACTTCAGAGAGTCTATTCGTGTTTTTCAGTCTGTACAGTACAGGTGTAGGGGTTAGGAGAATTTTGGTTGCGATGTCATTCTTTAATTCCTGAATTCGTTTGTACCTGCCAGAAGCACTCCATGTTATCAGAAGATGATTTGGGAGTGCTGGCTTCTGATTAAGTTTCAATAGAACCTTTGCTGCTTTAATTTTTTTTTCCTTCTGAGAGAAATGTCCAATTCCGGGGCTGTTTGGTTTCTAAACATAATTTGCCAAAATTAACCTAGAGCAAATATGGCAAAACACAAAAAGTGTGGCTAGAAAATTTAGAGCCACACTTTGTCATACCTAGGAGATTTTTGCTGTACTTCTTTTACTCTACCACACATAGACTCCAAAAAAATCTTGTCTAAATTTAGTTGCTAACCAAATACTTACTAACTTAAGGTGAAGCGTGGTAAGATGCAGCTAGCAACCAAACACATAATGACAAACTTGAGATTTTATTTTCTGTGATCATGCAAGAGCTAACATACAAGTTTCTCCATTGTAACTTGTCAGATTAGGAAGGGTTTCTCGTGCCATGCAGATCTGAGCGCACAACGTACGAATGCTAATATCACCTACTACCAGAAAAAACTTTACCCTACTACCTAACATGCAAATCACCAACGGTACTCAAATCACAGATCCAATTTGTGATCGTTTGTACCTGCCAGAAGCACTACATGTTATCAGAAGATGATTTGGTAGTGTTGGCTTCTGATTATGTTTCGATTGAACCTTTGGTGCTTTCAAAAATTTTCCTCCGAGAGAAATGTCCAATTTCAGGGCTGTTTGGTTTTGAGCCGTAATATGCCACAATTAACCTTAAGCAAATGTGGTAAGACATTAAAAGTGTCATTAGAAAATTTGGAGGCACACTTTGCTGTGCTCAAGATTGCTATACCTTTTTACTCTAAGACAGGTAGAGTCCAAAAAAATCTTGTCTAAATTTTGTTGCTAACAAAATACTTACCAACTTAAGGTGAAGTGTGGCAAGATGTGGCTAGCAACCAAACATATAATGACAAACTTGAGTTTTTATTTTCTATGATCATGCAAGAACTAATGTGAGGAGCTGGTAGTTTGTCCATTGTAACTTGTCAGATTAGGATGGGTTTCTCATGCCACACAAATCTGAGTGCACAACTTACAAATGCTCATATCACCTGCTACGTAACATGCAAATCACGATCGGTACTCAAAATCACATATCATGGCCCTGTCAGCGAAGGAATAGTGTTCTCTCTCACAATAAATCAGCAGCCATACAGAGCAACCCTGATGTTACCAGGGCAAAATTGAGCGCACAACAAAACCTGCAAACTTTACGGATCACGGTTTTATAGCCAGTACCAATTTCTTACCAAGGCTGTTAGCCTGTTACTATCCAGTGACCCAGTCAGTGATTGTGCAGACCCTTTCGTGGACCTCTTGGACTTGGCTGCTTGCGTCCAACCTGCACGTAAATAGCAAGACGGAGTTAACCCGTTTTGTAGTTACTCGACAATGTGAAATACACCCCAAACATACGGCTACCGTCAATGTCAGCTTGCCAATGGACTAGGTCTTAAACTCTTAATTATTTTTACCTGCACATTTGGTTTTAGACTTATAGCTGTTTGCCTGCTTACAACTAATGGTCAGCATGAGTGTACTACCTGTTCAATATTTGCCATTACAAAGTAGTAGAATTATGCAAAGGAACATCCTATCTCAAGTTGTACTGCATAGTGTACCCAATCAGGAATATGGGGATTGGTCCAGACTCCTGGTATCTTAAATTTTTTCTGTGAAATTCTCACATCCCAACTCCCAAGTTTACACCTACTTCCTCTGTCCTAAAATTCTTGCATCCCAAATTTGCACCCACTCCCTCTGTCCTAAAATAGTTAACACTTTAGCTATGAATATACACAGTTTGTCCAGATTCATAAAAATTGTCAACTATTTTGGAGGTAACATTCACTCTCTCATTATGATCTGCTGCCTTTGGTAGCTTGGCAAAGTGCAGGACTGCAGGCTGAAAAAGAGATTCTGTAGCTGGCCCTTCCTCTCATTGTCCAGGAAATAGCATTGCAAAGTGCAAACATATGAACAAGGGTGCTTATAGCCTTCGATTCGAGGGTACTGTAAAAACTTTGACATGGCCAAAATCCCACAGATCTAGACGAGACACGAAAATAATCAGTCAATTTATAGTTTGTTTATTGTGAGCAACCAGAGTGAACATTTGAATCCTTCATAGTGAAGTACATGAAGATGGACTTCATCTGCTGAACGCCGACGCATGTTCCTTTCAGTGGTACGGCGATGAAATCAGCAAAGATTAGCTATTTGCTACCAGCTAGAAATTGCGGCTAAGTGAGATAGCTCAATGACCCTAACTAATCATATGTCACCTGCGTCGCCTCCTGGCCACCTAATCGCTGAAAGCAGAGGAATTGTTCAGTTGGAGTGGAAAAAAAGGCCAATTGACTTCACTTTGTCAAAGAACCTACCAACTCCTACAGGCTACAGTGTGGTTAGGATCTGGCTCTGGGGATCTCTTACTGCAAAGTCATGTACTTAGGAAATTTCTATAGGGTGGGGGAGTTGCATTTTTCCAACAAAACCGGTGTCTCTAGTTGCAAACTTTCTTCATTTCTGTTTTGCAGTCTCATTCAGAGTATCAGTCTCAATCTTCTTGGTGATAAACGCGCTGTTCTTTCCTCTCGGTTTTTTTTTTTGTTTCTTCTACTTTTTTTTTGCGAGATGTATTATTGTTTCGTTAGTGCTTTCGCTGGATCGATTTTCTTTCCAAGAATAATGTTAATTCAGTCCACACCAGCAGGTGACATTTCTCAATGGTAGGTAGGCAACTGAACAGATGTAGCACCACCCTGAAACAGTTAAGCCCTGACTTTTTTTTTTTTACCCTGCAGAAAAGAAGTAAGTTGCACCTTTTTCTCCCCCTCCAACTTCTTGATTGACCAAAGTTAATGCAACTCTTCCATGGTAAGCTACCGTCCATCCATGCATCATAGTATCAACAACCGCAGCAGCAGCAGCAGCAAATGTTCACAAGACACAACAGGTAGAAGTAGAACGATGGGGGCACGGGTGAAACGACGCGTTCGCTAGACCAGTGGGTGCAACAACTCCGTCGTCAGCATTCACCATTGATTCAGCAATGCGAGGTCGAGGTCGAAGTCGAACTACATCGTACTCGACCGCCACCCTAAAGGCCCAAAGGCCTCGCGTCGCAGTCGCGCTAATCATAAACCTAATCTTCCAAACCCCAAACAACTGCACTACCCTCCCTCTCCATCGGGTCTCGCCCCATCGTTGCTGCCTGCCTCTATATATACGCTCGCCGGTCTCGCACTTGGTCACCACGGCAGCAAACCACCAGAGAAACAAGCCAGCCATTGCCGGTCAACCGGAGCGATGGCTGCGACGATGGCGAGGTCAGGTCTCGTGAAGCTCTGCTGCGCCTCTGCTCTCCTTTTGCTAGGCTGCTTCCTCCTCCCCGGCGCCCTTGCCGAGGAGCGCTTCTACGAGTTCGTCGTAAGTGTTGCTGTGCCTTTGTGTCTTGTACTCTTTGTGGTTATTTGGTGTTCAAAATGGTAATGATTTGGTGTTGCTGCTGGCTTGCTGCTCTGCAGGTCAAGGAGACGCTAGTGAAGAGGCTGTGCAAGAGCCAGAAGATCGTGACGGTGAACGGGCAGTTCCCGGGGCCGACCATCGAGGTGTACAGCGGCGACACGCTGGCGATCAAGGCCGTGAACCTGGCGCCGTACAACGTGACCCTGCACTGGCACGGCCTCCGGCAGCTGCGGAACGGGTGGGCGGACGGGCCGGAGTTCGTGACGCAGTGCCCGATCCGCCCCGGCGGCAGCTACACGTACCGGTTCACCACCCAGGGCCAGGAGGGCACGCTGTGGTGGCACGCGCACAGCTCCTGGCTCCGCGCCACCGTGCATGGCGCGCTCATCATCCACCCCAGGAGGGGCCTCCCCTACCCTTTCCCCAAGCCACAAATGGAGGCCCCCGTCATCCTAGGTACGTACATACAAGTACACCTCGTCGGTAATTGTATCGCCGGCTCCGGCTGGCATCACCAATGCCGCCGCCTCGCTGACGTGTATGCATATATGTTTGTGCAGCCGAGTGGTGGATGAGGAACCCCATCGCCGTGCTCCGCCAGTCCATGATCACCGGAGCGCCGCCCAACGTCTCCGACGCCCTCCTCATCAACGGCCAGCCGGGAGACTTGCTCCCGTGCTCCAGCCAAGGTGAGAGCCGTCGTTAATTTCGTCGGTTCAGTTGCTCATGTTGTTAACCACAAGTCCACAACCACAAGGAGACGCTGCACAGTGCACACAGCGACACATCATTTAAATAAAGAGAGAACAATGGTGATTCAGAAAACACTACGAAATGTGGCAAAATTTCTAAATTTGGTTAGACCGCCCAAAGCAACTTTCGGTTTGGAAAAGACCCATCCATGCCTGTCTCAGGCATAGGTCCTCTGCAAACCGTACGACATACATGTAATTAAACACTGCAGGCACTTGTCTTCTGCAGCTAAGTTGCATCCCTGGTGGTTGGCTGCTTCTTTATATTCTGTCATGCAAACTGACGATACGAAGAGACAATCTTCAGATGTGAATTAAACCATAAACAAAAGATTGTAAAGAAGAAACATTCTAACCAATGTCCAGCATGCGCATGATGTCACCCACTTTGACCAGCTGATGATGCATGTTTTCTCCACCAGCCCAACTGATGACAACTAATTCTTTCGCGTGCTATGCCTACGCGTGCATTTGTCTGTCACCCGATGCAGAGACGAGCATCATCCCGGTGGTCGCCGGCGAGACGAGCCTGCTGCGCATCATCAACGCGGCCATGAACACCGAGCTCTTCGTCAGCCTCGCCGGCCACAGGATGACCGTGGTCGCCGCGGACGCCATGTACACCAAGCCCTTCGAGACCGACGTCGTCCTCCTCGGCCCCGGCCAGACCACCGACGTCCTCGTCACGGCGCACGCAGCCCCGGGACGATACTACCTCGCCGCGCGCGCCTACGCTTCGGCCCAGGGCGTCCCCTTCGACAACACCACCGCCACCGCCATCTTCCAGTACAAGAACGCCCCCGGCTGCCCCACCGCCTCTGCCGGTGCCGGTGCCTTCAGCGGCCCAGTTGGCCGGTCCACTAGGTCCTCCGGCCACCTCGGCCGCGCAGGGCCGCAGCCGATGCTCCCGTTCCTGCCGGCGTTCAACGACACGAACACGGCGACCGCCTTCTCCAACAGCCTCCGGAGCCCAGCGCCGGTGAAGGTGCCCGGGCCGGTGACCCAGGAGGTGTTCACCACCGTGGGGTTTGGCCTCTTCAACTGCCGCCCCGGGCCGTTCTGCCAGGGCCCCAACAACACCCGGTTCGGCGCGAGCATGAACAACGTGTCGTTCCAGCTCCCCAACACCGTGTCCCTGCTGCAGGCGCACTACCACCACATCCCCGGCGTGTTCACCGAAGACTTCCCGGCGTTCCCGCCGGTGTTCTTCGACTTCACCTCGCAGAACGTCCCGCGCGCGCTGTGGCAGCCCGTGAAGGGCACCAAGCTGTACCGCGTCGAGTACGGCGCGGTGGTGCAGATGGTGTTCCAGGACACGGGCATCTTCGCCGCCGAGGAGCACCCCATGCACATCCACGGCTACCACTTCTTCGTGCTGGCCACGGGGTTCGGCAACTACGACCCGCGCCGGGACGAGGCCAAGTTCAACCTGGTGGACCCGCCCAGCCGCAACACCATCGGCGTGCCCGTCGGCGGCTGGGCCGTCGTGCGCTTCGTGGCAGACAACCCAGGGGTGTGGCTCGTGCACTGCCACATCGACGCCCACCTCACGGGCGGGCTCGCCATGGCGCTGCTGGTGGAGGACGGCGAGGCCGAGCTCGAGGCCACCATCGCGCCGCCGCTCGACTTGCCCATATGCGTGCTGTAGAGATTTTTCAGTTTTCTTGCTGGCGTGCGTGACTACGTGGCGGTACAGAGAGGCTGTGTGCATCGGACGCGTGCTGTGTATTTGCATTGGTAATTGGGCATTTGCATTCTGGATTCCGATTTGAATTTCAAAAAAGGGGGAAGTATATTACTTTTTCTTTTAGCAAAGAGAAGTATATATTACTGAATACGGATCAGGTTCATTGGGTTTGTTTCTGTAATGGGCTTTCTCGGCACTACCTTGTAATCTAGGCCTTTGAAATTAGACTGAGTGGGCTTCCAACTGTTTGTCTGAGGCCTTTACTAGTTTCAAATGCGTCAACAATGGGCCTTACTGTTCCAGTTGCCCAAACCCAACTAGTTTGGGTGTTCTGCTAAAAAAAAAAAGTTTGGGTGTGAATTTCTCAAAAAAAAAAAATGTTTGGGTGTCAGCATGGCTGCATTGCATGAACTATAGGCATAGAGAGCGAATTTCAACATCACTACTACTAATTGTATCTTCGCCACTAAAAAAAACTAATTGTGTCTTCGTACGACTCTCAACATCAAGCTCGCTTTAGAGGCCTCAATCAACAACACCTAAACCGGCAAACAGCGATCAGCACTCTAAATCATTGGACAGTACAGTCAGATTAATTTATATCAAAAATCATACAAGACGAACCGTTGCTGTTGTTTAAGTGATCCATAAAGCTTGACGCATTCATTCAGCAAAAGGTAGTAGGCCAACAGTGTCAAAGCATCACATTTCTCACGTCCTTATTGCAACACAAAGTACAGCATTGCTTAGTGGCGAAATGCTAGTAGGCCAACAGTGTCAAAGTACACACGCAACTTTCACAGGGATTAACACTATCAATAGCTCATTTGGTATTATAATCACAATTATGGAGCTGGCATCGCTTTGTCCCATACAGGCAGAGGAAAGCCAGCCCTAAAGCGTGGAGGGTTGTCACCACCATGTGTCCGGGACCCTGCACTTGTCTACCGTCCCATGTGGATCCGACGGCCGTGATTCCATCCCGAATCATCGAGCTGCATGCTTAATTGCATGCTGGTGGGATCAAATTAATTTGGGGGGTACTACGTGTGTTCTTTCTACTATTTGTTTATTATGTGTTTTAATAGCATGGTGTCAGCTTTTGTGATGTAGTGTTAGCTTCTGTTGAGCCGCCATTTGGAGGTGGGAGTCACAATCCTACCATCAGCTAGCTTCATACTGTTTCCTAGATGAAGCCCATATGGTACGTTTAAAAAAAGGATGAAGCCCATGGAACACACATGGTCATCCAGGGTTAATCTTGACACTTAAGTCGAAAGCTTTTGGTAATGACATGTTTCGAGAATATGTGTTCAATTAGCATCATCTTTGGTGGAACAAGGGAAACGTGTCAATTGGCTGGTTAAATTGGCAGTTTACATGCGAATTGAGTGTACCTCGCCTGGTCAGGTTCGTTATGGTGGAACATATCCATATGGTTTCAAGTCCTCAAATTGGAAGGATTGTTCATGTTTTTTCTGGGTTTAGCTAGCAGTAATCTTATTTCAGTGATAGGCGACATGTCATTAATAGCAGAAGTCCGTAGTAACAATTTTGAGATTTGCCGTTTCTACATTTGTATCGTATAATTCAAAAAAATGCATATGCCTTTGTATGTTTCTTTACCATGTAATTTGCAAAAAAAAAAGAGTTGCATAGGCATGATTTATTAAGAGAATGTCAACCCAAAACTGGTTATTGGAGGAGCTATAATTTTATTTTGGGGGTTTTAAAAGGCTTCATCTCTAACAAAACGAGAAAAATCTCACCCCTAATATCTCCTCTGACATGCGGGGCTAATTTATCATTTACAACACCCTTTCTTCTATTTTTTTTGCTCTCCTCACCCATTCATTCTTCCGCGAGGCCCCAACTCCGAGTGCCGCTCCCTTTCCTCCGACGTCGCTCCTCTGTCGCCACTCCCTCCCTTCCTACACTCCTCCCATACTGCTCCTCCTGAACCATCTCGCATCTGTCACTATCACCTCGTATGTTGGGCACATCGCCAAGCCTCATATGGCCGATCTATGTTCTGCCTAGTCTCGCCCTTGCCGATAATGGAGAAGACTCCAAGACTGCCGGTGACTTAGAAGATGCCAGGTGCATGCTACCACTCGTATTGGTGGCTAGATTTTGAGCAGTTAAGAGAAAAAATTGCTCATTCGGGGTGAGATTAAGGTATTGCTGGAGCTCTCTCTCAAATTATTTTTTTTTCTCATTGAGGGTGAAAATTGGAAGACTGTTGAAGATGCTCTAAAGATAGTTTATCCTTGTTAGAGGCTCGGCCAGTAAGTACTCTAACATACGAGACAACTTATATATGAGAAAAAAAGTAATAATGCTAGCATAACATGTAACAAATTAAAATGTCTCGCAAAAAAGAAACAAATTAAAATGCTGAGGAACTATGGTGTGGGGAACTTGATCAATCATTCACCAAATGGATGTACCGGCAAGGTGCAACATTCTAGGGTCAAACAAATTTGAACCCCCTGATCTTCAGCCACTTGTGCGTAGCAAATTCAATGAACGCCTTGAGGGAGTAGTGTTCACGTCAAAGTAACCAAAAGAGAACACATCTCAAAACCAACAAATATTGGGACGATCAGGCTGGGTCACCCAAAGCCAGCTCATCTTTTCATACGGATTGTGAGATCTCAATGTGGTTGCACACAATCCGACCTATATGGGCGCAAGAGCTCTCTCTCTCTCTCTCTAAGTTTTTGTACGGACCAATAGATGTACATTTGCATCTCTTATGTACCTTGTAAGGGCACTCACAATGCAGACTCTATCATAGAATTTAAAGTTATTTATTACCTCGAACAATGTGGACTTAGAGTCTAAATAAGACTTGAAGTTTTATTTTTTTCTACCTCTTCTTCAATAAATATGTTGTCACATCAATAAAATACTATAAATAATATGTAATTAATTGTCTTGGACTCTGTGATAGAGTCTTGCATTGTGAGTATCCTAATCCTGCTTGAACTGAGTTCTTTACATTATCACTACTTCACTAATATACTATGCTTTGATGAACTGTAGGTGTAGTTTTCCCAAGATAACCAACATACTGTAATGATGGTGGGATTAGAAGTTAAGTTACTAATGTGTAGTATAGAAGAGGCACTTGTACTGTGCACGCTTTACTTTGTTCTATATTTTGCACAACAATACTAATATATCCCAAGTTTTTTTGACAAGTAATATATGCCAAGTTGTTTAACATGTTCATCTTAGCTTCATAGCTTGCACTCTATATAAAAACCAGTGCCACCCAGCCATGCCAAACAGCCAAGGGGCAGGCAGGAAGAGCAGAGCTCTCACTTCTCAGAGCAAGCAAGCAACCAAACCAACTGCAGAGCCTAGCAACTTCAGGCTCAGGGGATGGGCAACAGCCTGCGGTGCTGCCTGGCCTGCGTGCTCCCCTGCGGCTCCTTCGACGTGATCCGGATCGTCCACCTCAGCGGCCACATCGAGGAGTACACCCGCCCGGTCACCGCCGGCGAGGTCATCGCGGCGCACCCTAACCACGTCCTGAGCAGGCCGTGCTCCCAGGGCGGCGCGCGGCGGATCCTGATCGTCGCCCCGGACTCGGAGCTCAAGCGAGGGTACTTCTACTTCCTCGTGCCGGCCTCGTCGGTGCCGGAGAAGAAGAGGAGGCCGCGGCAGCCGCAGCCTCAGCCGCAGCAGAAAAAGGCGCAGTCGCAGAAGACGACCGCGCCGCCGAGCGCTGCTGTTGCTAAGGAGGCCAAGGACAGTGGTGACAGGTACCTGGCGGAGGTGCTGTCGGAGGGCAAGGCCAGCCTCAGGCGCCGCCGGAGCAGCCGTTCCACGGTGTGGCGGCCACACTTGCAAAGCATCCTGGAAGAGACTGCTAATGACTTGTGAGATCTCACATGTCTTCATACTTTCAGCTCACGTAGCTGTTTCTGTTTCCTCCTCTCTATCCTGTGTAAATAGCTATGGACGTAATGGTCATGGTGGTACATGATGGTGTGCACCATGTACTTCTGATCCTTGAGTTTTAGCTGAGAGGCAGCCCCCTTCTGCTTCTCTGATTTGCTCCTCCTGCTAGATTTTTCGCTCTCACTGCTCCCGGTTCAAGTTTTTGAAGCCGATGAGAGTTACCGAATAGGCTGCGAAGGAGAAACAGGGATCAAGATTGGATACTCTTCATGTACGCTTATTGAAATGGAACGTGTTTCTTGATCTTGAATCTTCAGTACAGACATCCATGGGATGCAAGACGAGTTATTCGTGAATCTGTAAATAGACTTAATTTTTGATTAAGCCTATTTACAGGTTTGTGGACAACCCACCTTGCATCCTACATCCATGTTATGTGTTTGTTCATCAGCCATGAATTGTCCAGCTACTGCATTTCCTCACATCACGATTACTGGAAGTCTGGAACTGTCCAGTAACTGGTCACTGTAGGTTTTTTTCCCTATGTTGTGCCAAAACTGGACTTCTATAATCATCCAAAACCCGGATAGAAAAATGAAGTTGCAGGTCACATTTAGTTCTGATGATGATCTTATACATAATATGAGATGAATTTCCTGTCAACGTGGCACGAGGGAGATATATATGAATCCAACTTTTAATCAGGTCTTAACGCAAAGGTCACGCAGAAACAGTTTTTTTTTAACGGAAACTGGAGGGGTTTGCACCCCTGCAGCAATTTATGCAGAAACAGGTTTTTGCTGAAGGTTCAATTTGTTTTGAGGGTTTGATAGCAGTTTAAACCACTTTAAAATTATTTAGAAAGGAGTAAGGAGGTTCAAACCAAATATGTTTTAGAAACAGTTTACATTTAGAGTGGGGACACACTGACGACATTTGTAATGTTACAAAAGGAGCGCAATTCAACAATGATCTAGACGAAATTCATGGATAACTTAAAAGAAGCAGCAAGTTACGCTTCTACTGTCATTTCAGAACAGAGTTGGCAGGTAAACACTATTACTTCCCAAATGAATGAAGGCTACAAAAGTGGACAGTAAACCAGCCTAAAAATGATTCAGTTGCTCATGGACACTAGTGACACTCACCAATACCTTTGCCTGAAAGTCAGTCTGCAATATATTCCTCATCTCGTCATGTAACTACAATAATCAATCATCAAAACTACAGAAACACACCGAAATCCGCCATATGTAGGCTTACGGTTCAAGATGGCGTCAGTTATGAACTAATCACCACCATTGATGCACAAGCACGCCACTGTCCCTGAGCGAGGTGAACAGCTCAAGGCACTCGCCGTACGTGCTCTCATACTTGGGCGACCGCACGCCAGGGCAGCACCTCTGCCACCGATTGTAATGGCACTCGAGGAACAGCTCGTCGACGAGGCAGATCGCCCCCGTGTCGATCAACCTCGGGATGAGGTCGAACTCGGTGCCCTCCACGTCCATCTTCATCACCACGAAGTCCTGTTCCGACACCGTCCGCTTCAGCCACTCGGCGAGGTCGAACGCCGGGACGCGCCGCAACTCGCCGGACGACACCCCGTTGATCGCCCCGGCCGCGGTCCTGATGCGGCCCATGCCACGGCCGCCAGGCTTTCTGGCGTTACTGTTGGCGCCCTTCTTCTTGCCGGCCGGGCCGCCGTTGATCTCGAACGTGAGCGTCTCGTTCCGGACCCAGGCGGCGTAGGGCAGCAAGGTGACGCCCTTCTTGGTGGCGTACTCTGCATGGAACGCAGGGTCGGCCTCAACGGCGAATACCTCGAAGGTGTGGTTCTGCTTCGGGTACTGCTTCCGGAACCAGCTGCCGATGCTGGAGCCGTGGCTCCGGGCGCCCACGTCGACGTACACGTACCGGCGCTTGAAGCCGATGTCGGCGAGCGCTGGCAGGTACTTGATGTTCTTGATGTTCCTCTTCAGCGAGATCCATGGCTTCGCCGGCTCTTCTTGGATCAGCGGCTCGGCGAGGTCGATGATTCGGTGCTTGTGATCGCGATACGTGCAGTTGCTCGCGCGATTGTTGCCGTTGAGGGAGGAGGAGGACGTGCTGGTGGTGGTGGAGGAGGAGGAAATGCCTGCATGCTTCCGGAAGACCAGCTCTCGGAGGGTGGAGCCATCCCGGCCGTTGGTCTCGCGCGATCGGAGTAATCCGAGGGACGGGAACAGGGCCTGGAGGGACCGGAGGCTGTAGGCGTCGCGGGCGCCGGACGTGAGGACCACGAGGTGGCCGTCCGGCTTCATAATCCGTGCCGCCTCGGTGGCGAGGTCGGCCTGGCGTTTGGAGGAGTCGAGGGCGCGTCCGGCGAAGATGAAGTCGACGGAGGAGTCCGGGAACGGGAGTTGGTGGTCGTTTCCCGCGACGGCGAGGGGCGGGGACCGCTTCTTGGCGACCGCGACGGCGCCGAACACGCCGAGCTCGCGCAGCGCCATCGCCTCCTGGGCACCGCCGAGGCAGACGGCGTGGGAGGACGCGGAGAGCATGCCGTCCGCGAGGTGTCTTCGGAGGACGGTGGCATGGTGGTCCACCTCCCGCCTCCACTCGCGGCTGCGCCACGCGTCCGGCGACCTCACGGCGGCCTGGGCGTGAGTCCTCCTTCCGGCCACGGCCGCCCGAACGGCGGGGTCTGCTGCGCTTCCGCCACCGCCCACGACGGCGAATTCCACCCATAGGAGACAGAGCCCGAGCGCGCCGATGGCGAGGAGCATAACGGCGCGCGGGTGTGCCACGCGCCCCGTCGGGTTCATGCCACCCCCCCGCGTCCTGCGCGCGAGGCAGACGACGGCAAATTAGGCCTGATTTCAGCGGAAGCAGGGTCAATTGCGCGAGGAGGGGCGATTCAACGGGAGCAGAAGCGATCGGCGGTGCGGCTGCCGCAGACGAGGAGGTGTACGGGCTTTGGGTTACTGGAGGACGGGAGAGGCTTATGTGCAAAGTGCCATGTCCAAATGGCAAATGGGTGGGGGATGCGAACTTATTTGCGGGCTGCATCATCTGCTGCTTCCATGGAAATCGGAGCTTGAAGACGCGGAACTGAAGAGAGGAGAAGATCGGTTAGCTCTGCGGTAGTGAAAGCGGTAATTCTGAGCCGCTCTATATTGTGAAGTTTGGATGTTGAAGGATCCATTAGGCCATATACAATGCAAAGATGCCTGAACAGACCCTTGACGAACAGAGGATAATTTGTTTTTTTTTTCCTATAAGAGTCTTAATCTACAATGGAGTAAATTAATTTCTGAGACCTGTAACTGTCAATTTCCATACTTAATCAATACCGTTTTAACTTAGGCCTTGTTTGGGTCCTAAACTTTAGACCATTTTAATTTTTAATTTAACTTTTAAGGCTCTAAACAAAAAGGTTTAAAGTTCTCTCTAAAATTTAGCTAACCTCACGAAAACTTTAAGCTTCATAGGTGAGCTAAAATAATTTAAAGTTTTAGTCCTTAACTTTAGCCAACTAAACGTTTGTCTGAAAGTCAAGGCTAAAATTACTGTTGGCTGATTTATTATGAGAGAAAACACTGCAAGGTGGTAGAAAAAGTACGACTAAAAAAACGAACATACACTTTATTAGACAAAAGAAAATCCAAATAGGCCTTTAGCAGCGGACGCAAACTCAAGCGCTCCATCAACCTCCAACGCGGCACAAAAGAGCACAAACTGCATGTAAGTGGCCGCGTTGTACTGCCCTTAGTGAATTAGTAGGCTAATTAGCTAATCTATTAGAGTACTTTCTAATAGTCTTTTTAAAGTCACTCATTAAATTACCATTTTAGAGAGCTACTTAAATAAATATCATTATTTATATCTTTTCATCCTCCAATAACATCTCTATATCTTGTGTGTACTCTAGATGGCCTCTTAAGAGCTACTAACATAATTCTCCATCTTTGACTAGTGAGAAAGTCCAGAATAAAGAATGGAAGTACTTGGAAAAAAAATTCACCACAATCTGCATCCTACCAAGAAGAAATGATAAAAATGTGTTCTTGAAGTTGCTCTTAGTTGACTAATAGTTTTTTATTAAGAGGAAATTAGCTTTGAGAGGGTGGTTAATAACTTTTATTAGCTACTACCTTTGTTTTCAAATAAAATTAATTTTTAGAGTTGTCTTAAATTGTATCTTTTATATTTGACTAAATTATATAATAAAGGCGACAATATTTATAGTAATACTATTAGTATCATTAGATATACATAATAAACTATATTTTTCATATATTCATTTTTTTATATTATATAGGAGATTAGTGTCCCAAGTTTGCTGGGTGGACCAAAAGTGGCCCAAGTTTGCTGGGCTGACAAATACACAGAGCCCGACGTCCGGCTGGGCTCGCTGATCGGCCTCCAGACTCTACACGCCCACACGGCCACACGCCTGGCTCTTGCGCACTGCGGTTCCCGTTCCCCTCCATCGATTCGTCTCATTTCCAGTACTCCGGGGCGGCTCAACTTGTCCTGCACATGGCGTCGGCGGCGATCCTCCGGTCCGTCGCCCGCTCGCTCCGGCTCCGGCAGCCCCTGGAGCAGCGGTGCCTGATGGAGCGAAGATTCCTGAGCAGCTCCGTGCACAAAGAGGTAACCGATCCTCTCTTCCCGCTTCCTCCTCCTCCCCTTGGTGCTTGACTGTTTAGGGCATGTAAACTTGTGCGACTTGACTTGAACGCCATTGGTTGCTGGACTAGGGCCAGGAATTGCGAGTCTAACTATGTGTTATGTTGATCTTGGAACGCTGCTGTCTTGTCTACAGAAAGTTCATTCTTTTGGGGCTTTGCTAGTTTGCTGTACTTGGATTCGTCTGAAATTGTCGAAGTTCTTTATTCGAATTTAATTGTACGTCAGCTTCTTGTTGTCTTACTCTTCCGCCATTGCTGCCCATTGAGTTATGTTTGGGTTTAAGGTTAGGGTTAGGTTTGTCTGGGTCCGTTGTACAGGGTCCGTCGTAGAGGAAGGGAGGCTGGGGCCTGGAGGTGGTGGCTAGGTCTTGAATCAACATCATATCCTTTCTTCACCTGTGATCAATTGCAAACCAAATTTGATACTATGAAACTCTTGTCTTGATTAAGACTTGATGGGTGCAATGACATAGATGAATTACAAGGTCTTGAATAGACAAAAGTGTGGAACCAGAATGTGCAAGTGCTTCACCTTGATCATTTGAAGTGAAAAAAGATTTTGTGAAACTCTTGACTTTTTAAACAATATATATAAATCGCATGGGTGTAAAGGTGAAGAGAATGACGGCTGTTCTGATTTATAAAACTTAACCAGAATAATTTGTATTCTGAAACTGAGGGACTGCGTACCAAAACATGGCGGTATCCCTTAACTGAATTTTGACACAATCCATTCTCTGTACGTCTGCAGAGATATCCCTCCTCAGGTACTCATTCAAGAGAAGCTATGGAACTGAAAAGTCGTGTCAGCGGGAAGGAAGATGTGTATGAACGATTATTAGTGAAGATCGATAAGGTTTCCGAGGGATTGGATGAGCACCTTCGTCTTCTTAAGCAGCTTGAGGTTCAGATGAAGGAAAACAAGTAAGCATAGTCAACATGTATGCGGATTTACTTTGCTTTTTAAGTAAGCATAGTCAACATGTATGCGGATTTACTTTGCTTTTTTTTTGTTTCCCTAACCTAGATCCTTTTGACCTATATAGAAATGGCGGAGTGATAGATCTCACACCATGGATCCTGTCAGTACCTGCTTCTTTGATACTGTTTGCCCTTTACAATTATGTACAAGGATGACTGTCTTTGAAGGGTTAATGTCAGGAGGGCGTTAATGTGTGATGCAAAACTCTGTTTCTATGTTGACCTGTATGAACTTTATGTTTCTTTTAGTAGAAGTAGGGTGATGCAGTGCCTCAGATGTTTGATGGCATAAAACAATTTGTGATCTGCGCCTGCCCCCACTATATACTAAATGCTTGTTATTTTCACATTGTGCTGATTGCTGAACGTGATCAGGATTCATTGGAAAGTTTAATTGGCCACACACCAAAATTCGGTATGGATTTATGGCCTTATGGGAGCTGTGTTTATAGGTTACAACCCTTTTTGTGATGGAGTTGAGCAATGACATCAAGCTTTGAACCCCTGGTATTTTGTCAGCGCTTAGTGACAGCTACGCGTGTTTCTTTGCCAGTGTTTGTCCACTACATGAATTTGCATCAGGTTCTGCTTTTGTAAAGAAAACATAGACGTTGGAGGTTATGTACATGGATTTCAGAAAATTGAAGCACGAGTCAAAAAGGACCTGCCAAAACATTGAGGTTCAGGCCCTTTTTTCATGTGAGATTGGTCCTCAGAAACCCAATCCATATGATTTTTGACAATTATATTCCTTTTTTATCTAAAGAATCTCTACAGGACAATTATTAAGGATAGAATCTTGCAGAATTTCTGTAAAATTCTTCATCCAATGGTTGTCTAGAGTTCTTGTTTTTTTTTGCTAAAAGTATTTAGGGACTGCCATCATATATTGATCTCCGAGGAACTGGAAACTGGGGAGTTGGAGTGTGATTTAACTCAATATTCAACGCTCATGTTCATCCAATATAATCCCCTTGCCTTCCTGATTCAGTCTAAAGACTTCAAGTAAATGCCACTGCCAATGATGATAGAACCACGCAGCAACACATTTCTATGTATAACACAGACAAATCATGCATGCATAATCAGTACTTCGTCATCTTTGGCTAGCAAAAAATCTAGAATAAAGGATGATATTATTTGGAGATCTAATTTTAAAGGTTGTCGAAGAGTTTTTTTTATCAAAAATCTTTATTTCTGTCAGTAAGGAAGCATTATGTTTCTCTAACCCGTCCTCCGGCTCCGCCTTTTCTGATCTTCAAAACTCCTGCTTCGCTCTCTACTCATGGAGATGCAGTGCAGGCAAGCCCTCCAAATCGCTATCGACTCCACATCTCCATTGATGGTTTGGGTTCTGTTGCCCTTGGGCTCCAAAAGTACTGAAACACCACGCATACCTTAGCTTAGGACAATCGCAATGTATTAGATACTAGTTTATAGAGTGCAATCAACACCCATGTAGATCTAATTTTTCCAATGCACAGTTTCCATATTAGTTTTTGTGGGGAAGCAAAAATTAATTGTGACAATTAGCCTTCTCCAACAATTTGTCATTTGACTTTGGCATCCTTAATTTTTTTTTTGGCAAACTACAAAAAAATGCTCTCCATTTCAGATAGAAAAAGGTGAGCAAGAAGGGGGAAATCATGAACATTTTTCTACTCCTGTCATAGTTTTTTTTAAAAAAGTGTTTATTATAATTGAGTGGAAGCATAAACTAACCATAACAATAAAATGAAAAATACTACGTAGCTAATATATGGGTCCACGATTCAGGTATTTGGGAAGTTAAAATTGCAAAACTATTGGAGGTGGTCTCTATTTTGCTTTCATATATTAATTTGGAGTTGTGTTGGAATGCTCTAACCAAAATGGATTTGAATGACACCACTAATGGCTTGTAGATTGCCACAAAGATCAGCAAAGAAGCTCCTCTCAGATAGGAACTATGAAAAATCTTTGGTTCCCCTAATCCAAAAAAAAAATACAAGGTACAATGACCTTATTATAAAACAAACTATTTCTAAAACAAACTATTTTCTCTGTTTCAAATTATAAATTAGTTTGATTTCTCTAGATGCACAAATTTTGCTATGGTCTAGATATAGTGTATCTCTAGATGCATAGCCAAACATAAATAATTTATAATTTAGAAAGAAGGGAGTATAAATTGTAGCCCTCCAAATCGCTATCGACTCCAGCACATGAGCTCTGATAAGAAACAATAAATAAAAATAAAAAAACACAAACTCAACCGGGGGTAGTGGCTACACTATATGACACTGTGTATCTATACTATACTCCTAAAGCTAGACAAGGAGCCCTCTCTCACAGATCACTGTTCATGAACAGTTCCCCTTCACAAAACAGTGTTCTGGTAACAGTAAACCCGTTAAAGAACATTACAAGTCCGTTAAGGAACAGTACAAATCCATTAAGGAACAGTACAACCCGTTAAGGAATAGTAAACAGAATATTACAAATCCATTAAGGAACAGTACTACCCGTTAAGGAATAGTACTACCCGATAAGAAACAATAAACCCGTCTAGAAACAGTTACATCCGTTAGTGGCCCTCGGCAGTGCAGCGTTGCCGAGAGGGACGCCGGAGGCAGCGCCGATGGGGGCGGCCTCGGCAGGAGCGGCGACGGAAGTGGGCGGGGTTGGGGGCGGTGGGGGTTTTTGCGATTCTTTAGGAGAAGAAGTCGAGGCTAGGAGGGATAGGGATGATTTTTCAGTTAAAGCGAGAACGTTCGGGAGGCAGCGACGTGGATAGTAGATGCTCGTTGGGGCCTGATCTGACGGTGTCTGCCTGGCTGGTTACAGTAAACCCGTTAAAGAACAGTACAAGTCCGTTAAGGAACAATACAAATCCATTAAGGAATAGTAAACAGAACAGTACAAATCCATTAAGGAATAGTATAACCCGTTAAGTAATAGTACTACCCGATAAGAAACAATAAACCCGTCTAGAAACAGTTACATCCATTAGTAAATATTTACATAACGAGTTAAAAAAACCCGCTTACTGCCCCGTACGAAAGCATGGGGGCACCTGCTAGTATCATGTTGTTCATTTTGAAGATACTTCATCCCTTATATGTTATAAGACTTTTTGGTTTTTTTTTTACATTTTTTTTACTATGCATCTAGACATATTGTATATCTTAGTGCATAACGAAAGCAATATATGTAAAAGAATCAAAACGTCTTGTAGTTTGGAACCGAGAGTAGACTATTTGCGATTCAAAAACATCAGTTTGCAACTTCAAAATTGGGGCAAGTTACAGACTTGTACTCATAAATCACAACCCAAGAGAGAAGGACATTTAATCTTCCCCAATGTCAAATTTAAGAAGTCACAGCGATCCGATGTGATTTTGTTTTACTTCTAAACTTATAAAGAAGATCATAAGAGGTTTCCTGCTCGTGGTCTCACCTCCCACGAAGCAGTTCAAACTTCAGAAACAAAACTAGCGCAGGGCGGCCAAAGCGCATTGTACTTAAATTACTTTTTTCTTAATAATACAGCGACAAACAAACTTTTTTCAAAAGAACATCTTATTTATTTGACTAATAAGTTATGGTTAAAAGTACTATTCGCTAATTTATTATAAAAAAACACTTAGATAAACTCAAGCGAACATATTATCCTCTCCTAGCAGCAGTACCTTGATATCACACAACACGTCGTGGGACAATGGATGCTAACACATGAGTAACTGACAAGTGGGCCCATGTCCACTGGTGGATGGAGATTATTCTACTGAGTTCTGTTCTGGTAATTATTTGGAGAAACCGCTGATCTGTCTCACTCACTGTCTGTGCGAATGACCTCGTTTGCTTCCACCTCTGTAATGCACAAGTGCCTTCCCGGAATCACACACAAAGCACTTGTAAATAAAGCACTTTTATTTTTAATCTCACAAGCCCCGCTAATATTGTTCCCCTCCCTTCCCCTCGCACCCATCCACCACCTCGACGCTGTGCGCCGCAAAGCGATGGCGATGGTCACTACTGAAGCGGCCGCCGCCGCCACCACCGCCGCCACCGCAGCCGCAGAGAAGCCGCAGGACGTCGAGAAGCCGGACTACGCTCCCTACAACGGCGCTTCCACCACCGCAGATGGCGGCACGGGCGCCCGCGCCCGCCGCGGCGACGGCGGCGGTGGCGTGGTGGACTCGGTGGTGGCGCGGTGGCGGCGGGAGGACATGCTCGACAAGAGCCCCCTCGCGCTGCATGCCGCGGCCGCCATCTTCGCCTTCGTCGCGCTCGTGCTCGTCGCGTCCAACCAGCACGGCGACTGGATGCAGTTCGACCGCTACCAGGAGTACAGGTGCGCCAGCGGACGACGGTTGCTCGGGGTTCGTTCGAGCTCGGCGTGCTCTTCGATCCGTGTTTATTTTTGGCTTATTGTTGCGTCTTCTGTCTCTCTCCCTAGGTACCTGCTTGCAATCGCGTCGCTGGCGTTACTCTACTCGCTGGCGCAGGCGGCGCGGCACGCTCATCGGATGCGCGGCGGCGTCGATCCCGTCTCCTCAGCGTCTGCGAGGCTTCTCGATTTCGTCGGTGATCAGGCGAGTGATTGCTTCCAACTTTTAGCCTGCAGCTAAATCTTGTGCTGTCGTGCTGACATAAGTGTTTTGCTCAATCAACAAAAGTCCGACGTGTTTCTCGATTTGGTCGATATTCCTGCTCAGTGAAGGAAAAGGGAGAGTTGGATGGAGTGGGGGTGAAATGTGAGTGCAATTTATAAAGTGATAAGCAAGAGTAAAGGATCCAGTACAGACATTCTACTTCCATGGTAAAGAAACACATCAATTCAGTAGTAGCGTGTAGTAGAATTTTGTCCAATAGCTTTTATCCCCATCTGAGCAATACAAGAATGGTGCGACTAACTTTGTGAGAAGAGGCATATCACCTTTAACTGTTGGATCAGTCAGATTGGTCCGTGATGCTCCTTTGCCAGGCACACCTTCAAGTCTTCAACTAGACAACCTTATACCCCTTCAGTTTCTTTTTGGAAGAAACTAATAAAAAGGATAGTGGGCTAGAAGCTCTCAAGAATGATCCAATAATGTGGGCAATCTATATACTAGTACCAGCTCATGACAGGCCAACAGCAGCAATCATGGTAATGTGGTGCCCAGTATAGGGAGATTGGAGTGGTTGGACCAAACTTTGAAATGGGCTTGAAGTTGGGAGTATGTTTTGAATCTTCAGTTGGTTGGAGATAAGTACTGCATTTCAAAAGTTTGTTCATGATGCCCAATGGATTATGCTTAAATACATTGAATTACTCTGGTGCCAACAATGAAGTTTGAAATATCTGGGGGACCATTTCCACTTGAGGATATGACCCTTGGGCCTGCCCTCCTTCGTTAAGTTTTTTATGGGTGGGCCCTGAGGATGGGTGGTGGTGGTGGTGGGGTGTGTGTGTGTTTTTGTGGGGGGGGGGGGGGGGGGGGGGGGTTTTGAAAAAAAAAGTTTTTTTTCTCGTCCCGCGGTTTTTTTGGTTTTTTCTTCTTTTTGTTTTACAATTTTAAAAAAAAAAAAACACATAATTTTTA
>Ga0182004_10000231_pt1 | contig 29686 bp, 21 predicted proteins | sample Sormic07211540_1_FD_120479 | JGI IMG/M metagenome (GOLD analysis project Ga0182004, IMG submission 120479) | Endophyte microbial communities from Sorghum bicolor roots, Mead, Nebraska, USA - 072115-40_1 MetaG | ecosystem: Host-associated > Plants > Roots > Unclassified | place: USA: Nebraska...
AATCAAACAGCAGCTTTAAATTGCAAAACGTCTCATGAATCCTACTATAGTTTAGTAGTAGACGACTGATTGTCAGTACAGAAACTAAATGCATTTTTGCGTGACGCAGGAAGCTTTGCTGAAGCTCGGTTTTTACTCGGGCGAGGAAGACATGGAGTACTCTAGTTTCTCATCTGGCACCGAGCGAGCTGTCAAGACATGGCAGGTTAGTAATACTAAATTATCTTATAAGCCGTACTTTTTCTGTCAATAATATTTTTCTCTTACAACAAATCAATAAATAGTATTTTCAGCTATGGCTTTACAGACTTATTATCCTGCACACTATATTACATTGATGCTACGTGATGATACGATGATACGCACTCTCTTTCAGTCAACGGTTGGAACTTCAGAGAACGGAGTGATGACGTCGGAGCTACTTGAGTGGCTATTCTCAGGGAAGACTGGGGAAGATGCGAAAACGAAAGTGAGTTTAGCTTCATCACCTTGCCAATGTGATACAATTTATTAATTTAGGCCCGCTTTGGAATGTAGAATTTTTCTTTTCTGTTTCTTGCATTTTTTTTCACGTGAAAACAAACTGATTTCTGAGAAATACTCTACAATTTCTCCTGCATTTGAAAGGGGCCTTTACTATAGAATATATCCAAGGTTTTTGTGCTTCGCAAAACAACTTGATTTTCTATATACTCAGGACACTTGATTACACGTAAATCAGAACGAAACAAATTCTTTCGGAACCAAATAAACAAATAAACTCTCCAGTTACCTTCTGCATGCGGTACAGGAAGAGCCTTTTATAAACTAACAGGCATTGTACATCGGGATGCACAGTACTGAGATTCCAATTTTCTTCTAGGATGGCACAAACGGAGCAGCTGTTCCTTCTGTAACAGGGTTTGCGGAGGTTCAGAAAACTGTGATTACAGAAAATGGTGTCGCCGGAGCTGGGGTCTCCGAACACAGAGTGTTTCTTCTTGGTGAAAACAGGTGGGAAGACCCAACCAGACTGACGCAAAATAAAAAACCAGTCAGCACCGGCACTACTGCATCAACCAAGGCATGCATCTCTTGTCGAGGTGAAGGGCGCCTCATGTGCTTAGGTAATAAACCCTACTAGTTGCACTAATGTGTACAACTGCATATTCAGCTTCCGTATGTACAACTCATAATCTCTGGAACCTGAACCATAGTACGTAGATTTTTGTCAGATACCTAAAGTAGCAAGTCTTTGTAGTTCCTCTGTTCTGAATTCTAACAAAACTGAATGCGATAAAACTGTTTTCAGGCACACTTTTTAGTTTTTATTGTGATCTCAATCCCTACTTGATGTCTGATGTAAAGTAAGAAATAGCATGTGAACAATTGCTGACTGTCGTGCTTACCTTAGTTTTTGTTAACCGTGTACGGAAAAGTGAGCAGGAGCGCTGCATTGCTTTTCATTAGTCCTAATTTGTTTCTTCTTTCCTGCAGAATGTGATGGAACAGGTGAGCCGAACATTGAACCGCAGGTAACCATAGTTTCCTGTTGCACAAATGCATCATCCCATCAGTTAAGATAAATTTTGCTCTTTCTTATCTGAATGCATATTAACATTTCCTCAAAATGCAGTTCTTGGAGTGGGTCGGTGAAGATACAAAGTGCCCATACTGTGAAGGACTTGGTTCCATTTTATGTGATGTTTGTGATGGAAAGAAAGTAATGGCAAGTTAAGTAAGACTTAAAGCAACAACATGCCTTGTTTGTGTTCGGTTCCCACCCTGGGAAACACGTCTAGGCCAGGCATCAACGCCAGATGTTCGATTTGGGCTCAGATGAGGCTGCCTGGTGTCACTCCCCAGGCGAGGATTGCAACCAAACATGCCAATATAGCAGCATGTGTAGATACTAGCAAAATATTCAGTTTTATCACAAAACTGAAGAATGCGTTCAAATGGCAATTTGAGTGGACTGTTGTCCTGCAGAAAGCAGAGGCATAGCAACAGTGTAATATTTTTATGGTACAATACGAGATGGAAACATATTTAGAAAGAAGAGGAATGCTTTCCCAAATCAGGCCTGTAAAATTAATGTGCCTATTAATATTTCATTTGTTACAATCTCTTCCCAAAAGTATGTGATAATCTCAAAAGCTATGTTGGTGTTCTTTCCTACCTGGACTAGTATCACCTACTTCGATTTTACAGCATGCAGCCATTTGCCACCTAAGCTTTGGAATAGTGCTTTAAACATGATTTCTGTTATACATGTACAGAAGAAATGAACTGCTAGCATATATCCGTAAAGGCAACATATTGTGTTAGATAATGTCAAATATTATATTATGGAATGAATTGGTGAAATATGGTACTTCTAAAAAAATATGTTAGTGATTAGTTCTTTAAACGAAGTAGAAACAACCCATGGTTTTATTAGCATTAGTGCATGAAAAATAATTTGTCTGCAGTCAATAAATGAAGCATGGCCAGCAACAACGGAGAAAGTATGGTGATTTTCTAGATCTGGTATTTTTACTAACAGAGTATAGCACTGAAACAGACAGACTCCACTGTTTTCCATATATCCTTTGATACACTTCTTCATTACTCTGGCAAAATACCAGCAATGACTATATTAATGAGTAATAGGTCAAACAAAACAAGTAAGGGTGATTGATCTATGTTTGTCAAAAAGCTAACTTGAATATATGCTTCCCCGATCAATTAACTTGAATAAATGTTTCCCTTACCAGATAAGAAATAGCAGTCTGCTGTTCTTTCTTCTGCTACAGAAACTAGCAGTCTTTGACCATTTACATATCCTATAGAGTAAGGCACTAAGGCAGTATGCATTATTTGTTCTGATGCCTTTCACATGCCAACTCAGCCTTATCTATATACAAAAAGTTACGACTTATGAGTACACAGAGGCTTATGACTAAAGCAGAAAAGACTTCATGGAAGGGGAAGAAAACCAGAAATGAACTTAAACAAATCAAATTTCATCACTAGAGAATCATAAAGATCTAAACGATGTAGTTATCTTAATGCTTGGAGCCCAGATGATAAAACATATAAACATTAAGTGATCAAAGCCTAAATCCTTAATTTATATAAGTGAATGTATTACATATACTATGCAAGGGTACCAAATTCCTCACCTAAACAACCAGACATCTACTTAAGGTCCATGACGAGTTAGAAGATCAATCTAGGCCCTTAATCCTTTAGCGTGATATATTATTTAAACAGGGTCACTATCCCTCAAGTAAGCATTTCAGACAAGCTATGCAGATCATATTCCTCAATTCTGTCATCTTTATTCATCATTCCAGTTAGATCATCAAGCATTTTGTAGATGCCCAGAGTGTCCGGATGATGTGTGTCCTGTACAACAAATAAGTTTGTTTTGTTACCCACTGTGATCCAACTACACCCTGGAAATTTCATCACCCCTTTTTCTCGCATAGCTTCTCTGGCTACCTTAGCTTCAACCCAATTACCAGCCGCAGCATGCAAGCTTGAAAGGAACACATACGTGGACGACCTTTGTGGTTCCATCTCAACAAGTTTCTTTGCTGCAACTTTCCCTCTTTCTTCATCCTTGTGCATTTGACATGCTGCAAGGAATGTAGCCCAGATTACACCATCAGCTCTGAAGGGTAACTGGTCAATAACTTCTTGAGCTTCTTGAAGATGACCACCACGCCCAAGTAGATCAATGAGACATGCATAGTGATCTACTCTGGGCACTATCCCATAAACTTGGCTCATAGAGTCAAACAAATTCCGGCCTTCGGAAATTAAACCAGCATGGCTACAAGCAATGAGAACACCAAGGAGTGTGACTTCATCAGGCTTTAGTTGTGATTCTTGCATCTTCTGGAAGAGAAGAAGTGCCTCGTTTGCATAACCATTTTTCGCAAAACCAACAATCATGGAGTTCCATGGCATTATATTTTGCTTGTTTTTCAATTCCTTGAAGATTTCAAAGGAAGAAATAACATCGCCACACTTGGAGTACATGTCCATGAGGGCACTGGCTGCAGTTTCATAAGAAACAAAACCAGATTTGATAATGAGCCCATGTATCTCTTTTCCATCTGTAAGTGCTGCTATCTCAGAACAAGCTTTCAGAACACTAGCGAATGTGGCCTCATCTGAACGAACATCGTGACTGCGCATTCTCCAAAACATCACCAAAGATTGATCACTGTAACCATTTTGAGCATACCCTGAAATAGTAGCTGTCCACTCAACCAGGTTTTTGTGATCTGGCACCTCTGCTAAGAGTTTGTTTGCATCCTCAAGCAACTTGCACTTCAAATATATTCCAACAAGAGAGATGCCAAGTGAAGTATCCTGATTCAAAAGAGCAGATTTCAGCGTGTAGCTATGGACTTGTTTGCCAATTACTGAACTGACAGGTCCAGTACACCCAGAAAGAATGCTTGCAAATGTAAAGTTAGACGGCTTGAACCCATCTTTTAGCACTTGCTGAAATAACTCTATGGCTTCATCTTCTCTATTGTTCTGCACAAGACCTGTAATTAGAGCATTTATTGGAACCATGCTGCTTGCATCTACATGTGCTAAAACCTTCCTAGAAGATTCTACATCTCCAAACTTTGAATACAGGTCAATCAGAGAGCTGCCAACAGCATGATTTGAGCAGACATTAGACTTGATAGATGCGCAATGAATTTGCTTTCCAGTCTCAGTAGCCCGGATGTTGGAACAGGCATTAATTGCAGTTGCAAAAGACACCTCATCTGGAGCTATACCATAGCACTTCATCCTTTTAAGCATATAGACCGCTTCTTCCTCCTCTTCATTATGTGCAAGCCCAACTATAAGAGCATTCCAGGATACACTATCCTTGCCTGGAATGAGACTGAATAATGCTTTCGCGACATCAATTGCTCCAAGTTTTGAGTACATATCTAGCATTGCATTAGCAACAAACAAGTCTGCATCCATGCTGTTCTTGATTGTTATACAGTGTACCTGCCTACCTATATCAAGTGAATCCAAGTTAATGCACGCGCCAAGGACACTCACAAATGTAAAATCATCAGCCTCAAGATCAGCCCTCCTCATATACTGAAACATCTGAATGGTCTCTTCTTGGAGATCATTTTGAACAAACCCATAAAGCATTGCATTCCACATGACAATGTTCTTTTCAGTGGAGAAGTCAAACACCTTCTTTGCATCAGAGATGCAGCCATGTTTCACATACAGGTTGATCAGTGAACTGCCCACAAAAACATTTGCATCTAAGCCATGCTTTACTGCCGCTGCATGTATCTGTTGACCTTCATCAAATGCTGTCATGCTGGCTGCTGCACTTAGCATGCTCGCAAAAGTGGACCTAGTTGGCATCAATCCCTGTCTCTTCATATCCTTGTACAGGCCAAACACTTCACTCTCAAGACCACTTTGTGAATAACTTGAGATGACAGCGTTCCAAGCAACCGTGCTTGGCATTTGTATCCTCTTCAGCAGAGTTCTTGCGTCAGACAGTCTGCCCATGCTTGCAAGAGTGGAAATGATGGTAACGTATGTTACCTGGTCTGGAGCAGAGCCCATCTTCTCCATCCTAGAAAACAAAGCCAGTGCTTGCTGGTAGCGTCCAACCCGATGGTAGCCCGCAATCATGCTTGCCCAGCATATTGTGTCAGGGCAAGCAATCCCATCAAACACCCTCCTCGCATCCTTGACCTCAACGCACTTGGCATACATGTCCACCAGCCCAGCCTGACAGAAGGCACTGGAGCAGAACCCGCTCTTCAGCACATCACAATGCACCTGCCTGCCCTGCTCGAGAGCACCCAGCCGCGAACATGCGGACAGAACCACCGCAAGGCCAAACTGGTCTGGCGTGCCGCCAATGGAACACCTGAGACGCTGGAACGCATCGAGAACGTCCCGAGGGGACCCCGACCGCGCGTGGCAGGACAGCACCGAGCTCGCCGCAGCGCCTGACGCTGGAGCCCCGGTGCAGCAGCCCAGCGCGCGCCAGGCGTAGCCCACGCGGCCGGACCTGCCGTACAGGTCGACGAGCGCGTCGCCGAGACGGCCCCGGAGGGGCAGGCCGAGGCGCAGGACCCGCGCGTGAAGGACCCCGCATGCCCGCGCCTGATGGGTTCGGTGAGGAGTCGCGTCGAACGGGTGGTGGGCGTGGCGGCACTCCCGGGAGAGCGATCCGAGGAGGGCGGCGTAGTAGGCCGTGGGGTGGAGCTCACCACCCGCCGCGCCCGCGCTCGCGGATGCCGGTAAGGAGCGGATAGGGTGCTGCTTGGGTCTCGGCTTGGGCGCGGCGCGGAGGGCGGCGGCGGAAGCGGAATGCATGTGCGCACGGCTACAGCCACAGCCGCAGCCGCCGCATGTGCCGTTCGTTCGGTTTTGAGTAGGTGACGGCTCAGCCCATCAGGCTTTTGCAGGGGATTGTAGGGCTGCCTGTTGTCGTCCGTCTTTTGCAGGTAAGCACGTTTGGCGACTGGAATGAACAGAATAATATTTTTGGTTGAAAAAAATTCACCTTCGTTCGATGAGCATCAATCCGTTGATTTTCTTTTTGAGGAAAACAATCAATCCGTTGATGCTACCGAGTATTACAGGACTATTTTTTATATGCAAGTTAATAAATGGAGTTTTATTTATAGCATTTACAACAATGAATGAATGAATCAATCAATCAAATAAAACATGTACAGATTTGTGAACCCCAGCAATATATACACTCATACAGATTGCCTACATGTACAAACAACTCATCGCATATACAGATTATTGCGATTGGGTTATTCGTGCCAGTATTGTGCTGATGACGCAGCAACCGCTGGAGAACAGGGTTGCTGTCAGATTGGAATGAAGAACTTGCTCTCTTTGCCCTCCTTGTCCTCCCACTCCAGTTTCTCCCACCATTCAACTGAACAGCACACCTGTTTCAGTTTCCCAAAATTGTAGATGCTGCTCAGTGGGATGCTTCTCAGATTCGGGCAATCCTCCACCCGGATGGTCTCAAGGCTGGGAAAATTTCTTGGCTTGCAGATACTTCTCAGCATCTTGACATCAGTCAGCTCGATTGATCGCAGGTTCAGGAACTCTGCATGCGCGTTGTCACCGCTATTGCACGCACTTTGACCATCACCAATCCACTTACCTCCCTGTCCTTCTGTTTTTGTCTCTGCCTCATCACCGCTATCTTCTTCAACAACCTTCAGCAACCCATCACAACTGGTTATGACAAGCCTCTCGAGCATTTCGAGTTTGAGGACCCATGTGATGTTCTTCAGCTTCGGGCAACTCGAAATGGCTAATTTGCGGATGCGCCGAAAATGGTGGGGCATTGGTGCAACAATGACGTTCTCCAGCACAGGAAGAACTGAGAGGGTCAGGACCTCCAGGCCTGAAGTTGTCAGCTCAGCATCAGCATCAGCAACCAGCGTGCTTAGATTATAGCACGACTCGACATACAGCTCCTCGAGGTGCACCAAGTGGTTGAGATCAGAGATTTTGAGCGAATGCATTTTTCTACAGTACTTGAGATTCAGACGATATGTTGACTTTGCCAAAGGACTAGTCTTGTTCAGTTTCTTTAACACGTCCTCTGCATAAATAGTGATTCCAAGGAAAATTAGTGCGTTCAGGGAATCCAGATTCAGGTCGTTGACATCACTAATACCATAGTGACTGCGAAAGAGATTAAGCACCCTCAACTTGAGCAACTTTGAGCAGTTATTCAAGGTATCTTCGAGTTCAGCAGTCACACTGAGATCCAGATGCCTCAACTCTTTCAATAACCACAGCCGCTCAGGTAATATCCTAATACGTGTGTGTGACAAGTTGAGATGCTGTAATGCAACCAATGTCTCGCATTCTGGAAGTGATGTTATTGCAGTGTGAGAAAGATCCAGCACTTTCAAGGACGGCATAAACTTGAAAAAACCTGAACTCAGCTTGTTCAAATTTGGGTTATTCTGGATCAATAATGTAGTGAGGATTTCACATTCCGGTGAGAAAAGAAGCTCTTTGATATCATTAGACATGATGGAGATCCTTGTAGCTTCCTTCCACTCTTCTGCTGGTGGAGCACTATCCAAAGCCATCCCTGCTTGAACGAGAAACTTTTGACCTGTCTTGTTAACCAACCAAATCCCCATATGCCTGATTACATGGTGCATTTTTACCTTTGATGACAATGAGCTACTGGTCTGCAACAAGCTTGCTGAAATAAGGCTCTGAATTATCTGATCACCCTTTTGACGATCATTTAGTAAACCTTCAGCCAGCCAATAATTAACAAGTGGTTCCTTACTAATAGATCCATATTCTGGGAAAAGGGTGCAGTACAAAAAGCACTGTTGTTGAGTGGGTTTCAGCCTGTCATAGCTGTATTTCAGCCGATAAAACATTTCATCCACATCTTCATTGTTCAACACATTGATGTCATTAGCGGCTGAAATCCATTCTTTTGGTCCTTGCAACCCTGCCACAGCAGTCCCAATGACATTGAGTGCAAGTGGCAGACCTCCACAACTGAAGAATATTTTCCTGGCTTGGTCCCGAACAACCTTGTTGAAATTCGGTGACTCAACTGCTTCAAAAGTCTCATTGCTCAGCTTGCTCAAGAACAGGTTCCAGGCAGCATCATCATCCAAAACTTTCATTTCAATGCGACTCCTCTGTGCACCCATCTGGAAGCATACTTCTCGGAAACGTGATGTCAGGATCAGCTTGCTTTGGCTCTTTGTGTCTGGAGTTGGGATACCGACATCCTCCAGTCGGAATCTCTTCCTTACGTCATCAAGTAGCAATAGAAATCTTTTCCTGGCCAGTGCCTTAGCCAGGAATCTGGCCCGTTTCTCAACTGTCTCTAATTCATTCCATGGCAAATTAAGCCTATCAGAGATAGTCTGCTGCATCTCCACTGTGTTCAGGGTCTCTGAATTGGATACTTCAATAAAGATAACAACCTGGAATAGCCAATTTAAGGAAATATACAAAAATTAATTGCAGTGCAAAAGTAATCTGCTGATATGATTGAAATACAAAATAGAAATCTTGATCCCCCCCTCCCCCTCCTCATGTATACAATATAGAGAGGTGGATTATGAATGCTGGCTAACAATAGGTAAACCTCTGGAGAATAGGACAGTGTTATTATATTTTCTCCAATTGCATCTGTTCCAAAATAGTTCTTAGAGGAACCTTAAAAAACTTGTTACACACAAAAGAGTCACATCCATTTCATGTTGTAAAAAACGATGGTTCTACTTTCTTCTTCCTGCCTAATATGAATAGTTCATGTAAATATCCATGGTTTACATCTTCAGTTTGAACTAGTACTCGTGAACAACATATTAGCTGTACTATACATGTGCCAGAATGTTTGGCTATACAAGAACAACAGCATTTCCCTCCCATTACTGAAAGTCTGAAACTCAAAACTTCTGCAGTTTAATTTATGTTCAGTCTGCATATCATTCTGAATACACTACGAATGTAAGCACCATTAAATTCATCACTGAAGCAATCCTATATACGCAATTCAAAAGAGGAACACAAATAAGCAGATCCACGTATATTATGATGGGTAAAAAAATGCAGATTTGGAGGAAGTGAAATAGTACCTGATAGTTGTGATCTTTCTTTTCAAGATCATTGTTGAAGGCGTGTAGGAGAGTCGTCTTGCCGATGCCTCCTTGACCCCACACACCAATTATGTTTGACTCGCCCTTCTCAAGCAAATCATGGAGCCGAGCCAACATGGGCTCCAACCCAACGGTCTCGGTTTGGGATAACCGACTGACGGCCCTCGGCGGTGGCTTGAGCCCAAATGTCCTGAACTTCCTCCCTTGCTCGGTCAGTTCTTTCACCTCCTCCAGCGCCTCCACAACACGCTTGCCGATCGAGGCGCGGCGACGAGCGTGCACGGTGCACTGGCAGAGGCAAGAGAACCCTAACAAACTGCTGTAATCCTCATCGATGGTGTCCGGGCGAAGCTCGTCGACGCGCTTGAACCACACCTCGACCTCAGGGTCACAGACGTTCAGCTTGTCCTCCTCCGCGGCGACTGCCGCCCTGACCGTCGTCTCGACGGCTCGCAGGCTGTCCCGAGCCCTTTCGAGGTCGCCCCAATTCGACTTGATGCGAAGGAACGCGGCCACCTCCCGGTCCGCTGCCTGGAGCAGACATCCGAACAGGGGCTCCAGGCACGAGCACGCTGCGCTGATGGCTTCATCAGCCATCGAGGAAGGTGATGAGCGTGTGGCAAGCAGGCGAACGAGGAATCTGCAAAAACGGAGAGTTCTTTGAAGCTTATAAAGGAAAGCATATGCGGAGGCTAGACGCCACGCGGTGCACCGCACGAATGAGGCAACACGGCAGACAGTTGCCCTGATGGGGATTGGATTGGAAGGATTCGGGCTTTGCGAAGAAAACGTCCGCGCGCATGTTGTTCGGTGGGGTTTGAGGCTTTGAAAAGTCATCGAATGGGAGCAAAATCCCAGGTTGGGATAAGATCCACTGGCTGTGGCCGGACGCAGGAGGCAAGATCACTCCCGGTGAGCCAGTTTCCTCGTCGTTTCTTGTGAAGAGCAAGAGCATACCAGAGGCGGAAGCAACGGTTGCCGCCAAGCGGCGCCGGGCTTCATTCAACAAGGGCATGCCAGTGACTGTGTCTAAGGCGGCACGGTGGGGATGATCTGGAAGAGGCAATCTGTCAAACACCTTGCGTGCGGCGCCACTCCTCCGCGCGCTCGCGCAAGGCCGAGCCGTACGTGCCGAGAAGTTGCGCCCGCGGGTTCGTGGACGGCTGATGATTGATTGATGAACTGGCACCCGGCAGTAGATACTGGACAGGAAGGATCATTTCCGCCGTACGGCAGATGCCAGCAGCTCCGTTGACAATGAAATGGAATTTCCTGGTCACGACGACGACCTCGCCGAGTCGAGAAAATGGGAATTTTGCGAGTCGCCCATGAAAAGTGGCTCACTGGCTCCTTCGCGGCGCCGCACGGACGCGGTGACGAGGTGTGGGCCCGGTTGGCAGTCACAGAACAGAACAAGTTAGGCGTCAATCTCCCAACCCCGACACGTGTCGGTCTATGGTTGGCTTGCCTACGAATCTCCGTTATGTTTTTTTTTTCCTGCCGTTCTGAGACCAAGTCCATCCAATTTCTTCCCGGTGACCATGGCGGTGGCGGCAGCGGCGGCGCCGCGGCGGTGGCGGAGGCAGCGACAGCGGCGGCGATGGCGGAGGGCGTGCGGAGCCGTCCAAGCGCACGGCCCTCGCTGGCTTCGTGGGTCGACTCCGGCCTCCGTGCCGACGGAGACCCGTCGCGGCAAGTTTATCCCCTCCATGTCTAGTGATCTCAATTGATGTTGGCCTGTTTCTCCCTTATCTCCGTCCACAGCATTTCATGAATTGCTGGTAATCTGTGGTGTCTCCATCGGTGGAGGCATAGGAGAATCCGACGGAAGGTTGCAAGGTTATCAGTGGTGGAGGCGTGGGAGAATCCGACTGAAGGTTGCAAGGTTAGCAGCGTGGGGGCAAACACGAATACGACTTCTCTCATCAATTACAGATCACTATGTATTCCATCTAAACTGCCACGCGCCTGTTCCATTTGTTTCTTTATTTTTTGCAGAGTGTTGTTGGTGATCCGAGAAAGTGATTGCACGATGGGAGCAGTGTCCTGTGGAGAACAATTTGTGCATTGCTATGCAATGCAAGATGGGAACAGTGTCCTGTGGAGAACAATTTGTGCATTGTTAGATGCAATGCAAGGTAGAGAATGCTGCGTCCATGGACATCATCACGGTATGACACATTCCATAGATAACCCATTCTGTCAAGCTGTTACCCGTATTGTATGTGTCGTGAAATTTGCACGTGATATTTGTTATTTCCGAACAGTAGGGTGGAACCTCATCTTTCATTGGTTTCTAGCTAGAATGCTTTTTTTTATAGAACATTAAGGAAAATTAGTGTGCGCTGTCCACATATGCAGTTGGTTCTCCTGTCCAGGAACAATTACCATCTCAAGGGAATTAAGAAGGTATGGGATACAATAATAGTTATTCTTGTTTTAGGTTGCTCTTTTTAATGTTTTAGAGGATAACTGGATCTAGATGTGCTATGTATTTTTTTTTTTAAAAAAAAAGATCGTGTATCCAAAATTTTACAACATAGTTAATCAGCTCGATTGCCAGGATATGAGGGATAATTGCATCGACATCTGAACAAATTTACATTATATACATTTGTGCTACATCTACATTGTACAATCTGTACAGTGTTTATGTAAAATATGTACAGTATTTACAGGTTGTGTATAAAATGTATACAGTTTGTATTACATAATACAAATGGGCATATACAAAAGCCACTTATTTAGGACTTTGAACATATGGATCGAATAAGTTAGTTTACAGGTGGGCAATTAGATCTTGAACAGAAAAATTATCAGTAATGCGTGCAGTAGTTGTACTTGTTTTTCATGAGAATGCTAGTCTTCATCTTTGATTGGGATGAAATACTTATTTTCTATTGTCTCCTTGCCATTCCACTCTAGCTTCTTCCACCAGTCATATGATCCACAAATCTGCTTTAGTTTTGGGCAGTCAGACATTTGACCCAATGGAAGTGCTGTCAAACGTGGGCAACGCTCCACCCTAATAATCTCAAGACAAGGAAACTCTCTTGGATTGCATATTGTTGTCAGCTTTGGCAGGTCTGTCAGAACCATTGCTCTCAGTTTTGGGAAGTCCACATGATGCACACCTTTGATCCGCTCATTCTCTGTTTTGTTCTGATAGCCTTTTACATGTTCATTATATGCATCTTCTACCATGCAATGTATCTCCTGTTCTTCAGAGAAACCATTTATTATGCCAGATCTCTGAACAATGCTGTGCTCGATCCCCCCTCTTCTGTTGTCCACCTTGTTGATTGTTTCTTGAACAACTTGCTCCAGTTCGTTGCAATGGCAGATAGAAAGCTTCTCAAGTGCATCCAGCTTCAGAACCCAGGTGATGTCACGCAATTTATGGCAGTGAGAGATTTTTATTTCTAGGAGATTGCGGAAGTGATGAGGCGAAGACCCAACATGAATAGTTTGGAGGGAAGGCAGTTTAGCAAGGGTGAGAATTTGCAGGCAGGAAGCTTTTCCCTTGTCAGGATCAGCAATAAGTTGTATCAAGTCAAGACATGATTCAACATAGAGTTCTCGAAGTTGCACCATATGTGTGAAGTCTGATATTTGGATTAACTGCATCTGTTCACAGTGCTTGAGGCTAAGACGCTGTGTTGACTTGGCTAGAGGATGTGTATTTGTTAGCTTCTTTAAAACATCCTCAGCATAGATTGTGATCCCAAGGAATTCCAGTTCCCTTAAGGAATCAATGTTCAGATCATTCACGTCGCGAATCCCATAATTGCTTCGAAAGAGGTTTAGCACCCTTAGCTTGTATAGCTTGGAACAGTTATCTAAGGTCTCTTTCAGTGCCTTGGTAACACTTAAATCTAGATGTCTTAGTTTTTTGAGCATCCATAACTCTTCAGGAAGTCTCTCAATGAGTGTGTGAGACAAATTGAGAAACTTGAGCTTCGCCAATGTGCTACATAGAGGAAGTGCTGTAATTCTGGTGTGTGATAGATCAAGTACCTTCAAAGAGTACATGGACTGGAAGAAGGTTGGACTTAGCTTGTCCAAGTTGGGATTATTTTGGACCAATAATGTTACAAGATCCTTGCATTCTGGTGAGATACCAAGGTCTCTTATGTCATTGTACATGAGTGATATCCTTCTTGCTGTTCGCCACTCTCTGTGGGGTGGTGCCTTTTCCAAGTTCATTCCAGCCTTCACAACAATCTTTTGCTGCACTGCAAGGGACAATCCCAGATGATGAATAATATGGTGCATTTTTACCTTTGAATCAGATCCACAGCTCTCCAATAAGCATGCTGAGAGCAAGCGATTGATTATGCGATGACCTCTGTTGGGATCTTGAGGTATCAATTCTTCTGCCATCCAGTATTCCACAAGCTGCTCTTTGCTAATTGAACCATATTCAGGGAAAAGGGTGCAATACAGGAAGCATTGCTGCTGTGTTTGTGTCAACTTATCATAACTATATTTTAGTTTATGGAACATTTCTGGGATTCCATCTATATCCTTGATATCATGCTTGGCTGCTTGCATTGCCAAACTCCATTCACTTGGTGTTGTCAGCCCTGCCACAGCGCTCGCTATCACTTTGAGTGCTAGTGGCAAACCACCACAGCTTTGGAAAATTGCATCAGCATGTTCTTTTACAGCATTGTTGGGGCCAGATGAATCAATGGCTGCAATTGCCTGAGTGCTCAAATTGCTTCGGAAGAGCTCCAATGCTGCCTCCTTCTCTAGGTACTCCATCTTGATCAGGCTCTGTTGAGCTCCCATTTGATAGCACACCTCCGCATAACGTGATGTGAGAATTACTTTGCTTTTGCTCTCAGAATCAGGGGTAGGGATCCCAACATCTTCTAGTTGGAATTTGTTCCAGACATCATCCAATAAAATTACAAACTTCTTTCTTCTCAGTGCTTTCATTAAGAACCTCGCACGAGCTTCCTCTGTCTGTCTGTCATCCCATGGCAACCCAAGACGGTCTGTAACTGTACTCTGGATTGCTACTTTGTTTAGAGTTCTAGAATTGGACACCTCGATCATGATCACCACCTATCAAAATTATTGTGGCAACAAAAAAGTATTAGGATACAGTTGAACCGCCCTCGATATTTTTTTTTAATTTACGGGTATGAAGTGGGTGTTAGAGGGAGAGTTAATCTGCTGCTCAAGAAGTTAAAAAGAATATAAATTTACTATAAAAAGGGAAAAATATCCAAATTTAACCTACATCTGAGAAGTAAAACGTCACAATGCATCTGTTTGTGATCTGAGAGCTGAATAAGTAATACTGATCATTTATTCGGACAACAGACAATTAGCTCCCGTTGGCCGAGCTGCCCTCCAACTCTAGTAAGAGTGGACCCAAGGATTCGAACCTGAGTCGCATGCTCCAAAGCCACTAGCCACCCAAACCTTCTTCCCGTCAGACAATAAACCCTACTTGAAAGATAAGTATTTGTAGGTTTTTTTTTTGTGGAATGTGGACGTGATTGAGTTCATAATATTGAAATACTGCAAGACTATAGAACATATCCTCCCTATATCAGTACCTCTCTATCTGATTTACATGATTTAGACCATTCTAAAAGTTGTGTGCCATACTCACACAAGACTAATAATTATGTAAAGCTCAAGAGAGGCCTGCAGACTGCATAGGGCTTTGCATGGGGAAGGCAAAAAGCAACGAACATAAAACAAGAGAAAAATCATAATGTACAAATTTTGTTGTAAATTGAGAAGGAGTAATTTGACTAGCGATGTAATCTGAGGGTTACTCAGCTAACTCCTTTAGAAACAGATAAGAATGTTTATTTAAATTTTCATGCTAAATTTAACTGACTAGTTTATTTAGATCTTGGAGAGCCTTAGATACCTGGTAATCCCTGCCAGATGCTTTGAGCTCATTGTTGAACGTGTTAAGGAGTGTCGTTTTTCCAACACCTCCTGGGCCACAAACTCCGATGATGCTCACAATGGTGCTGTCACAATATTTCCCAAGATCCTTCAGGACTGGCTCGATGCCAAATGTTTTCGTCTGTGGTCGCTCCTCGACAGAATCTGGCAAACGTTTGGATGCAAACGTATCAAATTGTTTCCCTTCTCTGATTAGCCTATCTACATCCTCCAACATCTCGGCAACACGTTTGCCAAGACGGTATCTTTTCCTAAGGCTTAGAGAAGAACTACATAAACAAGAGGGTTGAAACAATTGATCAGCTTCTTGGACGATGGGGTCGACTAGGACATGGAGGACCCTCGTTAGCCACAGGCTGACTTGAGGATGGCACTCGTTGAGGTTGTTGGTCTCAAGTGCGACTTGTCCTTGAACCGTCTTCTCGACAGCTTGCAGGTCCTCCATGGCTTTTGTGAGGTCTCTAAGGTTGCGCTTGATGCAGGCAAAAGATGAGACACCTCTTGCAGTGGCTGCAGGAACCCCTGCTTCATTGACGAAGCTACACACAGGCTGCAGAAGAGCACATATCATGCTAGGATCAGCCATGGAGTGGCAGCAGGGGATGGTACAGGGAGGAGCTCAAGAAAGGAGAGGGAGCAGGGAGGGAGGTAAGCAACACAGAAATATGCTTGCGCAACACGCGTTTGATTCTTAGTTTCTTGATTTCTTCACTCCAATTGAGTTGAGGCTCCTGCCTATTTAAGAGTGGGACCAGGGGCAGGTGAAAAAGGTAAGGAAAATCCTTCCGATTTTGGTTCCTGTGATCCACGGCTCCACGCAGTGGCTTGAGTTAGCACGGGACCTGGGGTTCTAATAATTTCCTTGAAGGTACAGGGCGCACAGGTTGTCCAAATAGAGATCATCATGTCTCCATGGTGTGTATATGCTGAGGAACGGATGAAGTGGACAGTTGCAAATGCGTTTCTTTGTATGTGTCAGTATTAGGGGGTGTTTGGTTGGAGGTGTTAAAGTTTAATAGGTGCTATAGCACTTTTATTTTATTTAGCAATTAGTGTCCAATCATGAACTAATTAGACTCAAAAGATTCGTCTCGTAAATTATTCTTTAGCTGTGTTTTTAGTTTCGTAAATAGTATATATTTAATACTCTATGTATGTGTCTAAACATTCAATGTAATGGAAGTTAAAAAAAATAAGAGCAACAAAATATGGCCTTAATAGTTTCGGGACAACCCTTGTATTTTTTGTGTCATTACAAAAATCAGTAGCCTTCTAGAATCTGTATGCTTAAGTCTCAATAGAAAGATGCTCTTCTCATCAGGTAGACGTGGTGTATACGCAACACACATGCCACTTGATTAAAACAAATTAGCGGCTGCGATCAAATGTACTAGTAGACACTATGTTATCTTTTCTAATGCTTCACTTTAATTTGACCATCAATTTCCTCTGGTATAGGTTCAAGGAGTCGTGGCAACAGTTTGCGGGCCACAGTGGAGACATCATGGCGACAATTTTCAGTGAAACTCTTGTTTTCTCTCTTTGCTTCACAGTTGGAAATTCGACCATACACGCATTTGGTTTGTTTAACACTAATTTTGTTTTGCTTTCATAAATTCATATCCCTCTTATATATCATATACCAGAAACCATCGCAGGACGCGTTTCTTGTTGGAGCAATGCAGATACACGTCAGAGCATGCATCTATATCCATTCATGTACCATAATATTGTTCGTGATCTTAAGAGTACTGTCTGACTCACAGAAATATGCTTTTTCCCATTAGGTACAACTGGTGTACACGCATCATACATGGCACTCGATTAAAAAATTGACGGTTGGGATAAAATGTAGACAGCATTGGATTTTCGAATACTTTACGTTGAACATCATTTCCTCAATTCCTCTACAGGAGGTTTAGTCTTGTGGGTCTAGTCAGATACTTCGGGATTAAGACATTGTGGTGAAGAGATCGATTATATTAGCATACTTGTAAGACAACAAGTATCATCAGGAAAAAAAAAATGTCCATCTTAAATAAGTTGATTTTCTATTTGATTTGTAAGCATGCCTGGGAGACGCGTTTCTTGTTGCAGCAATGCACACAGTATTTGCACTTCAGAAGCTACCAGCAAGCATAGGCGGTTAGCCTAGTCAGTTCTGATTCAGTTCTGATTCATCATAGCGTATATCCAGTCATGTACTGTCACCGCTGTACTGCCTGACTCAGATACATTATACGTGTCATCTCGAGCCTGTTCGTTTGGCTGAAAAGTCATGACTAAAAGTACTGATTACTAATTTGTTGTGAGAAAAAAAAACACTACTGGCAGATTCGATACGGAACATAGAATTGAATGGGGCTGCTTTGTGACAGATTCACTTGGCACAGTGAGCGGGTAGCCCTGTTTAGGTCCCCCATCCAAAAAAATTATATCCATCCCGTCGAATCTTTGGACACATGTATAGAACATTAATTGTAGATAAAAAACTAATTACACAATTTGGTTGAAAATCGCGAGACGAATCTTTTAAATCTAGTTAGTCTATAATTAGACTTAAGTGCTACAGTAGTTAGTAACTAACATATGCTAATAACAGATTAATTATGCTTAATAGATTTGTCTTGCAGTTTTTAGATTAGCTATGTAATTTGTTTTTTTATTACCCCTCCTGATATTCTTTCGACACATTCGATGTGACACCTAAAATTTTTTTATCTCCAATCTAAACGGGGCAAGAATTGTGCCTTGTGAGCACAGTTCGTCAGAGGCCCCTGGCGTCCGAGATGACAGACCGCCATGAAATTGCTGATGGCGATGATCTACCCTGTTTGCCTCTCCGTTCTTCTACATGGATGCATGAATCCCTATGCAATGATGTACTATGTAGGGCAACAAACTTAGCTACCATCAAACTACTATTCGTTGTCTCACCGTCTCTTCTTCTCTAGTACGGCCGGAGCCGGATCCACGTATTGTAGTCTCTTACTACCTCTAGGAAAAAAGATACAATTCTAGTTGTCCTTAGTCAGACTATCTAAAGTTTAACCAAGTCTACAAAAAAGAGTATCAATATTAATAATCTCATGGTGAATCTGAGACTTATTTGGTACTCTCTATGTTCCAAATTGTAAGTCGGTAGATAACTAGCAAAATTGATGTCCTAAAAAAATCAAGGAGACTTATAATTTGGAAAATGGAGTATCATAATACTTCTTTTATAAACTTGGTCAAATTAAAAATGGTTTGACTTGATACTATGCTACAATTGTATTCCCTTCAGAACAGAGGAAGTATTAAACCGGAGGGAAACAATCTCATAAGTTAAATCATCTCTTTTATTTCGAAAAGAATATTTTTCAACATACAAATACTGGAGCTGCCTGCTCATAATACCCCCAGCAGGCCAGCACTCCATCGTCATCATCCAGAATCCATACCCTAGCCCATTTCGTCAGCTCCTTATTTTCTCCTGTCTGCACCAAGTGAGAGGAGCTCAAAGTTCCTGATAGCATCATCATGTGAAGACCTTCCGATTTTTGACAAAGACGATGATCTCATCTCAGCTCCACCTGAAGGATGTGCCCTTTGGGCAGTCGGTGGACGGCTGCTGCTACTTGGGACCAGGCGACCCATGCGGTTTGGGTCGCTTGGATCTCCAGAAGAGCTTGGTTTGCTTGATGAAAGCACGGCTCTTCTTGACGTGCTTCCGTTGCGCGATGATGATGATGGCCTTGTTTTATCCAAATCAACAGTCTACAGAAAGCAATATGTAGTGGTAAGATCTTCTGAAATCACTGCAGAATGATTAGCTGGTGTACAGAACAGCAAAGCATCTTACCACCTTGGATGGCATCAGTGACTCTAGAAGACTTCTGTGCTTGGTGTGTTCTCGATTGTGACCAGAACCAGATCCAGTTCTTCTAAACAAAGCTTCAGCTGCAGAAAATAATCTGTCAGAGATGTAGTTGTGCCACTTGTTGATACAAAAATTTGGTAAATTTCACCAACTTATTTAAAAGCTCAAAGATTTACGGACCTGCAGTTCTATCAGTCCTTTCTGCAGAAGGGCCTGCCAACCCACTAATCTTGCCACTAGACTAGTTGCCAAGAACAAATGCAAAATGTCAGCCCAATGAAAATCGCATTGGTTAATGAAGGGATGTAAATAAATAACATGCATGCATACCTGAAGTTTGCTTTTATCTCTAAACTGAGGATACTTCATAATGGTCCAGTCAAATACATAATCTAGTTGGTACCCTGCAAGTATCCAGAATAAGCCACATAAAAAAACAAAAATAAAGGTGCAAGGAACATCAATTACACATCTCTAATGTTTAACCATACCCTCGCGGATAAATAAGTCACGGAAGAGTCTCTTCAAATAGGAGTAATCCGGTTTATCTTCAAATCGTAGTGATCTACAGTAATGAAAGTATGCAGTAAACTCTGATGGATACGATTTACAGAGGACCTGTTAAGGAATTTGGCATGTTATTATCACAGAAAATCGATACCATAACATGTTATTTGAATAGCACATTAAGTGATGGGATCATGGGGACTTCACAATGCACTGTCCCTTGATCTAAAAAATCAAGTACCTCAACTGGTGTCAGCATTTTCTTTTCACTGATTCTGTCATACTTTTGCTTCTTTGTGCCAGCTTTCAGGCCTTGCCAAGGAAGACTGGGGGGTTCCAAGATGACAACAAAATGTTATGGTGCACCATGCACAAGAATATAGGAAATCCTAGTGAAGAAAAATTATGTCATACCTTCCTCTTAAGAAATACATCAGCACATAACCAAGAGATTCCAGATCATCTCTTCTGCTTTGCTCTAGAAGGAAATGAAGAAAGGTTAACCCAAATTCATCTATCAAGGCATTCAGATTTGTTAGTGTTACAGGTTTTGAAGAGTTTTAATTTGTTCAAAATTTTTGTCTTCCCTATTCCCTTTGCCCTATAAACTCTCATTTAATGATTAAATACTGATGATACAGATATCTTTATTTACAAGCCATAAATAAACTCACCTACTCCAAGATGGGTATTTACACTGGCATATCGTGCTGTTCCTGTGAGATTTTTGTTTTCCCTGTGGCACGACGAAGAAATTGACAAATTGTATTAGCTTTTTAAATGATAACACACGTAAAGTAGGTCTGTTTAGAAGCTTAGAAACAAAAAGATTGAACCTCCAATAAAAAATTTGCAACAGGAATTTTCATGTCAAAGATGAAAAGTTAATGCTAATCAGTAGAGCAGCGTTTTACAATGAACTTTTGATATTTCCAATTATTATTATTATTATTAATTATCTACACACATTGTTTGAGTATCATTGGCTGACCCTAGCTTGCTTATATGAACCAACTTGACCACTACGGTTAAAACCAGTGCAAAACATCTTCCTATTATGACAGGTACCAGGTTAACCTCTCAAGAGTGACCAAATTTACCCAAGACAAAAGGTACTGATCCAATATTTCAATTTTCAGGTAGGTTCAGAACCAAGAACCCAGTCATGTCATAAGCTGTTGCATAGTACACCACAAAAAAGATTTATGGTATGCGTGAACTATGTCAAAATGCCAATGGCATCAAAAACATAGTGATCAGGAATACAGACACAAAACTACAGGATCTAATTGGGATGGTACACCTGAACAATCTCCCACTTTCAGGATGCTAAGTTAGAAGTAGCTTTATAATTTTATAGGCATAGATTCTCCTTTACCTGTATGGTATGTGCTTATGAGTTTGGAGATCTCGATACTTTTTCGCAAGGCCATAGTCAATGACAAATACCTGTGGAGTGTGCACAACTGTTTTCAGATGGTAACTTTGCCAGCAAGCTAATAACCATTTCTCATAATAAGAAACGTCATTCAACTTCACTGTTATCATTAGACATCAAATAATAGGATTCTTAAAGTCTCTCATATTCAAAATCTTTTGATTCACCATTGCTCAATTAGGTAGACAAAATGCTTCAAATAAGAAAACTGACTCTTAATGAGGTTTAGCAGAAGTAGCACAGACCTGGTTTGCTTTACGTCCTAAACCCATGAGGAAATTATCAGGCTTGATATCACGATGTAGAAAACCCCTCGTGTGCATATATTCTACTCTACTGATCTGTATCCCACATGAAGAAGGCACGTTATTTTTGTTTACAAAGACCAATGAAATGGAAAGTGGAGAATGCTTTGACACTACATCACTATGTGGTTTCAAAAGGTCCAAAACAAATACAAGAATAATGTAGAACATAAGATAGACTCACCATCTGATCAGCAAGCATTAGTACTGTTTTAAGGGAGAACTTTCTGCTGCAGTAGTTAAATAAGTCCTCCAGACTTGGACCAAGCAGATCAATCACCATGACATTGTACTCCCCCTCCACCCCGAACCACTTAAGATGTGGAATCCCAGCTACAAATCAGGGCAGAAGAGAAACAGATCAGTAAAATACCAGTGTAATTGGGCTAACCAAATTCTACTGTGGTTGCACTTACTTCCACCCTGCAAAAGCATGTATAGTTTTGATTCATAGTGAAGCTGTGGATGTCGTGATTTGACCGATTCCTAATAAGAAGTTATACACACACAAAATAACGTGAGCAAGCAGACCTAAATTCCTAACAGCAACTAAGGCAAACAATATCAATGACCGCAAATCAGGTTCCTCTACAAAAGATCAACCACCTAGCAATTATGAAGATGCACTGAACATATCAGTGCCAAAAATATGGTTTGATATGTCACTGTTGACATTACAGCCATGGAGCAATACTCACCATCATCTAACAGTCTAACACACTAATTTAGTTTAGTGTATAAAGAGAAAACGTAACTCCAACGAAGCAAAACCCAACTTTAAGAATAATCCAATCAGAACAAACAAGTGGTTAGTTTCCAGTGGCTGCTGTTCAGCATTGATACCCTCACTTCAGAGGAGTGCTACAGGCTCATTGACTCAAATGAGCAAACCTTTGTCCAGAATAAATTTGTGTGCTACAAATGATTCATTTCGCAAGGATGAAGCTTATTTCAGGATCCAAATGGTCCCACTGTTGACAATTCTGTCGCAAGAGGCGTAGACAACGCTGGATAACATCATTTCTGTACAGGAATGCTTGTGCTGTAATTGCCCAGCTCCTAATATGCAATAATGTTTGCAAGGTGAGTAACAACGATTAGGCTAACTACAGATTCCAGTTACTCCAACTAGAGTTAACTCCTAACACGGAACTGTTCACCTAGACATGGATAGTGGGCACTAGAATCATGGCATACCAGTTTGACAGCCACCTCCTCGCCATTCTGCACGTTCACGGCTGCACACAAATCAAACAAACACGGTCAGAAGCACGAACACACCGCCGAAGCACGCACACCCGGAGAAAAAGGGGAAAGTGAGCTCCACAAATCAAGGACCCATCATCACGGGGAGGACGCACCGAGGTAGAGCTCCCCAAAGGATCCGCTCCCGATCTTCTTCCCGAGCTTGAACTTGCCCCCGACCACGTGCTCCATCCCTGCCGGCAGCCCAACGCGCGCCCTACCGCCTACAACCACCACCAACTCCCCACCGACAGAAGCTCGTTCGCTTCCCCTAGCTACCTGGCACCCTCACTCAGATCCCCCAGCCCAAGCGCCTCAAACAGCTCCACGAACTGACCGCATTGCCCCGGCACCGCTGGCCTCGACAGCAGGGCCCGACCCGAAAGAAAGCGACCGCCGACCCGACGAGCGCCCCCCCGTGCCGAGCTGCGGCCGTGCGGCGACGCCCCCCCGCCGCAGTGCGAGCTAGTCAACCTCCCGCCGGAGCCGATCGCGGCGGGGTCCTGTCGGCGAGCGAGCGGGCGGGCCTGGGGATTCGCGGGCGAGAGATCCGGGGCGGAGCGGGGCGGGGCGAGGCGATTCCTCGTCTGGATTAAATTAACTGGAGCATTTTTTGGAAGCGGGGGCGAGTTAAAGAGGGGTGTCGGGAGGAGGAACTGAGGAAGACGGGGGCCGCGGCGCGGAGGAGGTGGTGGTGGGAGGTCGAGGGCGAAATGCCGAAATGGAGTGGAGCGGAGAGGTGGCGACTGGCGAGCGGATAGGACAGCACGAGTCGAGGGTGGGAACGGGGAATATGGGGTGCCTTTTCTTTTTTTTTGCTTTGCGATTCGGGATTCCTTCCGGGTTATCCGCCGCGTGCTGTGTATACGTGTACGCTGCCTGACTGACTGCACTGCACAGATTTGGCCGTCTTTTCGTATATGTTGTCACGTCCTTGTCGCTCGTCGGTCGTTGCGTAGGAGTATAAAGTATGTATACGTGTACGGTGTAGCGAGTGAGTAGAAATCAGTAAGGAACACTCCTGCCATACGTATAGCTCAACCCCTTTTGCTGTATCCGCTTCTCTGTGCAAAACCACCACCACACTCATTTCTGGTACGTGTACGTGCTAGTACTATTTTGATTAGCATCAAGGAGCATCAACGTCAAGGAAAATGATCAAGGGATCAAGCTAAAAAAATTGGTGAACCTTGGGTTCTATTTCACACTTTATAGGGCGAAAAAAAAGAGGCCGTGGCGCATCATTCGGCTGCAGTCTTGTTCAGCTGGATCTTGGACTAATGCGAGCTCCAGCTGTAGTCCCGGCTGTACTGTAAGCAATATGGGCTCGCTGGGTACTTGCATACTACACATGTGGCTGGACGGTCCCAGATTTATGAAGGAATCAATGAACTCATTCATGACATGCTCGTGCTGAGTACAGCTACAGCATACGTACTGGAAGAATGATAGCAATTCACACACTTGATCGCTGGATTATTACCGCAGTAGTTTCTAATATCTATGCATGCCTTTCAGACCTGCCTCTGATAGTCTGATGTCACAAGATTTACACAGCGGATCATACCTGTTATCCGTCATGTTACCAAGGTATACCGAAAACCGAATGACAAAGAAAAAAAAAGGACGAACTGGGAACCAGTAGATTGCTGTGGTGGCTCCATGCTGAAGAAAAATAATGGTCGTCTCCACAATCCAGAGTGTGCTGCACTTGCCTGGAATCATGGGCATCCACCACGAGCTGCTCATTTGGTGTACCTGTAAGCATGAAAGGGAAATGAGTACAATCATGTTACTACTTTCTAAGACCATGGTTCTAAATAGACCGATAGCTTTTTTTTATAGGGTCTTTGGCTATGATATTTCTAATTGTTCCGCTATAGCCACTAATGGCACTTTAACTCCACTAAACAAAGCTATTTGGCTTACCCGTGAAATAATTTTAACACCACTGATCCTCTAGACTAGATAACTATAATCTATGTCTCTTTGTTGTCTGTACTTACTTAATAAATGATGTGACGAACCATTGAATCGTTATTGAATTGTTGATTGTTAAATTAATATGAATGTCCATCCTTCATCGTAGCCATGAGACTTTGTTTTTCTCTCACAAGAAATCAGTCAACAATACTTTCTGCCATGGCTTATCAGCCAAACGAACAAAGCAGGACCGCTATTTAAAACCTTGTCAAGACACGAAACAAGCATTTGCTTGGGGAAAAAAACTTCTAGCAAAACCATGCCATTCATGCTCAATGATGAGTGCAGAACTGCAGATCACACCAGCTGCACTCTAGTGTGAGTCCACACCTTGGAAAACCTAGCACCAAGTGCCCTTGAACAAATAACATCACACACTATTTCCAATGTCAAGTTTCCATGAGTTCTCCAGTTGTACAGGGCAATGGGGATTGATGTGGGTGCGTGATATGATGGTCTCATCTAGATCCAGTTATCAAAATAAAATTTGGGCCGAGGTATGCCATGTATGATATGCCCCATCCCCATACATGAATGATTCAACAATTTCTTAATGGAAATGTGAATCTGGTGATTCATATAAGGATGATACCTGAAGGGCAAAAATTGTAACTTGTCATGCCAAACCTATAGATTCATAAAATGCTACAAGCAGACCACTACTGCAAAAACAAAACAATCTTTAGGAAACATGACCAAACAAAATTCACTTGTGATGTTAGACATCACATGAAAGTAAAAGAATGTTGGTACAATATAAGTGGCTTACAAAAACAAGTTTTCTAGCTGTTGATTTTGTTGTTCTTTTTGTTGGGGTCATCGCAATCAAATAGCACTAGAAAGGTTGACAAACTAGAATATAGACAATAAAAGTGACAAAATGACCTTCTAGGCATTATTGGCATTTTCTTAAATTTTGTTATATCTAGCTCCTTTCCCGCTACATGTATATATTTGTTCAACAAAGGATGTCTGACATAGTTCAACAGTCATGCTTAAGTAGGAAATATGTCACTGTTATAGTTAGGCACAACATCCAGGTGGTAGCAAAAGCATACATGAAGTAGTTGAAACTGAATGAAAAACATTAGTATACCGGACAAAAAATAGATTAATCACCTTACTGAACAACTTGTCATTTATTAGCTACTTTAACTAAGGCTAAATGGTGATATGAATAGGTTCAAAAACAGGATGAATAGTAAAGGTTATGAGCATATGGTCAGCCATGAGAAGAAACTGAGCATTATGATGACAGCAGTACAGGACAGACATACAAGGAAAGGAAGATACTTAACTCCCAAAATAAATGATTGTAAGAATATGCATTAGATTGATCAGTAGAGATAACAGCACATGAGAAATCTTGATTCAGAAAATGATTGCTGCAAGGTGCTCACTCAGGGTGCTACATTCAATACAGCTACACAATGCAATTGAAGTAACAGCTATTATTCAGAGTTTACCACTGTTAAGGTGGACACTGAGGTTGGATGATTAACTATTTAAACACACTTTGAGCATCCATACCTTTCTTTATTCTTTATGCAAGGTGGGGATTAGGTGACCATGGTTCAACAATGAAAACATAATGTGAGAAATGGAGCATACTGTAGCTAGTAGGTTGATGGATTGCAGAACTGGCATCTGAAACAGATGAAACTGCAATTTCATGAGCAAAAATAGTTCAACACACTCAACAAGCAGAATTTTGTAAAGTGATAAAGCAGCTATTGAAAGTAAGAAGAGTAAGTTTACCCTAATAATATTCAAAGAGTAAAGAATAAAGAAATATAGTGTTTCGATGGCTCTAATGTTCTAGAAATACTTCCTTTTTCGTCCCACTCTCAGCAGTTCTTCAAAATAGACTAATTGACATGGCTGTCTAAACTAAAGGCAATCTTCAATCTCGTGTAGCTGTGATTCCTCTAAAATTTCAGAAACAAACAAATAGCTCATATCCTCGTCATTACAGAAAATACTTAGATTAGCAAGACTCCTTTCCATCAACTGCCGACAATCAATATAGACCACGTGCAGTAGAAACTTATTTTTTTCACAAACATATTATTGAGTTGCAGCACTAACCAGTTCAACCCAAACCTTCAACTGATAGGGAAGGCAGACTGTTCACTTTATATCTCAACACTCCCCCTCACCCCCTCATGCCTCAGATGTGGAATAAGAGAGCACAACAATTATTTTTTATTTACTTGTGCTATCCATGATTCGAACTCGAGACCTCTAGTCCGCCAGTCAACCCAAAAGCTTAAGCTGAAGGGAAAGGAGGACAATTCACTATATTTCAACACATGATAATCCCAAATCACCCAATCACCAAAAGTCCCCACAGGAACAATTTCCATCCTTAAAGTGGTGGAAACGGTTTGCATCACGCACAACAATCTCCCTATCAGCTAACTTTGAAATAAATTTAGTTACTGTGTGGCAATCAATACAGACTCGGAGATTCTTCATCACACGAATTCTTGTTCCAGCAGGTGTGCTTATAATACCAAACACTATAGCAAGTTTCTCACTGTGACCACATAACACATATGCCTTCTGCTCTTCTTCAATATCCTGGAAAACATCCTCTGTATTGGGTACATGCCCTTCGCGTGCCATCTGCTCTGAGAAAACATTCAGTGCATCAATAATCCTGTCATACCAAGGGTGGGACCTATCATGAGCTACAAAGACATGCAGTTTGTTCTTCACTTCAATCCAACTGCAAGCTGGGTCCTTCTTCATACCCTTTTTTCTCATAGATTTTCGTAGGTGTGCTGCTTCATTCCATCTCCCAGAAGCTGAATACATATTTGACAAGACTACATGAGATCCAATGCTCCTAGGTTCAAGCTCCATAATTTTCTTGGCTACTTCCTCAGCTAACATTGTATTTTTATGGACCCTGCAAGCCCTTAACAATGTGGACCAGACACTCGCAGTTGGTTTTATTTGCATCTTCGATATAAAATTGTATGCTTCATCTAACTCTCCTGCACGACCAAGGATATCAGCAAGCGCTGCACAATGCTCTAGGGTAGGAACAATTCCATAATGATCTGACATACTCTTGAAATATTTCCAGCCTTTATCCACTAATCCAGCATGACTACATGCAGTCAGAACCGCAAGAAAGGTGATATGATTAGGCTTTGCATTTCCCAGTTCCATTCTCTCAAACAGCACAAGTGCCTCTCTTGCTGGACCATGCAATGCATACCCCATGATCATCGCAGTCCATGATACAACATCTGGTGAACACATCCTGTCAAAGATGTGATGAGCAATGCTAATCTCCCCACATTTGCAGTACATGTCAATCAGGGAGCTAGATATAAACACATTATCTTCAAACCCACCACGGATCACATAGGCATGCAGCTGCTTCCCAAAGCGCAAGGATGCCAAATTACCACAGACAGGTATGAGGCTCGAGAAAGTCACAGGCACAGGTCTAACTCCAGTCTGCAGCATCCGACGGAATATTCCAAGAGCCTCCTCAACTGAACCATTTTGTGCACAACCTGCAAGCACGGAGTTCCACAGAATTGGGTCTCGTACCGGGAGGTTGTCAAACACTTTGACAGAGTAATCCGTCCTTGTGCAATTCGCATACATATCAATCAGGCTACTGCCAACAAATACATCGTTGTCAAACCCATTCCTGACTGCAAAACCATGCACCTCCGATCCTCTCTTGACATCGGCACACTCTGCGAAGATTGGCAGCACGCTGGATAAGGTGAACGAGTCAGGCCTAAACCCTTCCCTCCACATCTTCCTGACCAAGACCAGCGCTTCATGGTGCCTCCCTTCCTCCGCACAGCCCAGCACCAGAGTGTTCCAGGACACCACGTCCCTCTCGATCATTTCGTCGAACACCTTGCGCACGCTCTCCAATGCGGTCGATGATCCGGTGCCACCCACGCTGGTCACACCAGTGGAGTGGAGATACGAACACGGGAGCTTGCAGTAGAGGTTGAGGAGGGCGTTGGCGGTGAAGCGGTCGGCGAATGCACCGGAGCGGATGGCCAGCGCGTGGAGGGAGGCGCCGAGGGCGCTGAGGCCTAGGGCGGCACAGGACTTGAGCGCGGCCGGGAGGGAGGCCGGGACAGACGAGCGTGGCGCGGCGCAGGCGCGCATCCGGAGGAAGAGGGAGATAGCGTCGCGGAAGTGGCCCTGGGCGGCGGCCATGCGGATCTGGTGTGCCCATGAGAGCGGGGGCGGCCATGGTGTGTAGACGGCCTCGGAAACGGACATGACGGCGAGTCGGCGAAAGAGGCTCGCTGTGGCTGCGAAGGTGGTGGCTGCCACTGCTGATGAAAACGGTACAGATATTTTTCGACCGTATTTGAAACCGAATTCGTTTAGAGAGGTTCAGATGTGTTCGTATCCGAGTCTGAATATTTAACATCCGATACCGCATCCGTATCCGAATACTTAAATCGTATATTTATGATGTCGACATCCAATCATATCTTATCCGACATGATTGACATTATCCGTATTCGTATCCGAATCTGACTAAAAATATGAAAACAAATATGATATCAGTGATATTCGTCCGTATCTGATCCGTTTTCATCCCTAGCTGCCACAGCCTACAGCTGGTGCCTTGGGGAGTGTGGGGAGGGGCCAGACGGGGGAGTAGGTCGTGGACGAAAAGATTTCGCGACACTTGTAGTACTTTCGTTTGTTTATGGTAATTATTGTCCAACCAGGCCTAACTAGATTTAAAGCTTCATCTCGTAAATTTCGA
>Ga0182004_10000232_pt1 | contig 29680 bp, 25 predicted proteins | sample Sormic07211540_1_FD_120479 | JGI IMG/M metagenome (GOLD analysis project Ga0182004, IMG submission 120479) | Endophyte microbial communities from Sorghum bicolor roots, Mead, Nebraska, USA - 072115-40_1 MetaG | ecosystem: Host-associated > Plants > Roots > Unclassified | place: USA: Nebraska...
CTTGGCTTCATTCAACCTCCCTTCCTTGCAATACCCTCGAATCAGTTCGTTGTAGGACACTGAATCAGGTTTTGGTCCCTCCTTTTGCATCCTCTCAATCAATGCAACTGCATCCTCAACCCTCCCTTGGGAAACCAAACCACGCAGCTTTGCATTATAGCTCTTCTCATCCGGCTCAATATTCCTCTCCTTCATCATCTCCCAAACTTTCTCGGCATCATCAAAGCTATCATTGTTGTAAAACCCATTGAGCAGAATGTTGAAAGAGATAATGTCGGGGGAAACACCACGCTTCTCCATGAGCGCGATGACATCGAGGGCAGCCGAGAGCTCCGGCTTCTGGCACAACGCACTGATGAGTATATTGTAAGAGTATACAGTGGGTATAATGGTGGGGTGTGAGGCCGGAATTTGCTGGAACGTGGTGGTGAGTGCGTCGAAGTCGCTGGCGTCGACATAGGCGGCGAGGAGGGCATTGAAGGTCATGACGGACTTGTGCTTCGGTGGAAGGCCATGGAAGATCGCGGCGGCGTGGGACGGCATGGAGGCGCCGCCGCAGAGGCGGACGAGGCGCGCGGCGAAGCCCACGCTGGAGGCCTCGATGAACGGCTTCTGGGAGTCGATGATGGCCGCAATGGCGTCGTGGCGGCCGAAGGAGGCGAGGCGGGCCACGGCCACCTCGTACACCCGGTGCTTGTTGCGGAAGCGAGACGCGGTCGATCCGGCGATGAACCGGGACACCAGCTTGTCCGGATCGCGCTCCCGGAAGATGGCCTTCAGGGTTTTGTTGAGACTCCGGGACTCGCGGCGCTCGTCGGGTTTCGCCGCCGCCTGGCCGGCCGGCGCTTTCGAAGCCTGCGCGGGCTCGGGCGCCGGTTTGGGTGGTCGGGTGCGTGGCTTGGTCGAGAAGAGGCGCCGTGCGGGGGAAGCGGCGGCGGGGGAGGCCATGGCAACGGGGTGGGGGCAACGCGACGGCGGGGTTGGGGTTGCGGCTAGCCGACTGGGAGGGTTTCGCTTTCGCATTTGCTGTACAGCCTACTTGGGCCGTGAACTTTTGCAGCCCAGCGCACAACCCAGCTGGACCACCCTGCTCATTGCTGCCGCCTCTCCCTCGTTAATTTCACTGTTCAATCTTAGTACAGATACTAACGTTCATGTATACTTCAATTAAAATTATACCTTCTAGGAGGACTATATACTTCAAGGCAACAATCTGAAGTGTGGCAAATTGGTAGTCAGTGCACCATCCTGTAATACTTGTCAGTTCACTGTTCTGACGATTAGTTATCTGATCAGATAAGATGGTCTGATGAAAGTAAGAAAAAAAAAAAAAGGTATCATCACTATACATGAATCAATACTGCTGTGGGAACTAGCTTGTCACTTTGACTCTACTAACAAAAAGTGCGACTCATCTAGGTTCACATATGAAATGTCCATATACTATACCATACACGAAGTCGTCAAGCGGGATCCACATGTTTATTTGCTTTGTTAAAGCTAACTACTCTCTGTTTTAAATTTCAAGTGATTTTGGCTTTTCCATAACATTTTCGTAGTTACATAGCAAAGGCTATGTTTTTTTTCGAAACGAGGAAACCACATTTTCTATCGATAAAACGGAAATACATCAGTTTGTACAAGTATAGAAAGGAACAACCAATGAACCAAGATCAAATAAAAGACCGAGAGAAGACAACCAACTCTAGCTACTTACTCAGAGACTAACCTAGCCGCAACAACAGAAAGTCAAACAGCCAACGATTTCCCCCTTTCAAGTCAAGCTAAAGCAGCAACTCCCAGAAAGACCACAATCCAGAACATAGCTCCCAACATATTACAGGCCTGGTTTAGGTCTTGTTTAGATGCACCCAAAAACTCAAAACTTTACAAGATTCTCCATCACATCGAATCTTGTGGCACATGCATGAAATATTAAATATAGATAAAAAAGATAACTAATTGCACAGTTTGCCTGTAAATTACGAGACGAATCTTTTAAGTCTAGTTACTCCATAATTGGACAATGTTTGTTAAATAAAAACGAAAGTGCTACAGTATCAAAATTAAAAAAGTTTTTGAACGCAAACTGTGTCTGTACTACAGACTGTGTCACCGATTACAGAATCACAGTCTGTGCGTCATTAGCATAAGCAGCTGGAGATCCAGCTCAGTGCCTCAGTCAGCTCGGCCTTCTTGTCCACAATCTTCGTCCATCAACAGCGGCGCCGAGTTGATGCACGTGTTCCCCAGCAGCTTCTTGGCGATCCTGACTTACAGTTTGAAACAGAGTGAGGAGCTAGCAGTGGTATTATTGGAGACCAGCTTACTATCTTTTACATAGGCACTGTTGATTATCTTTCATTTGATTGCTACCAACGACAGCCATTATGATTCGAATGCATCATGAACACTTGCCTCATGCTAAGCATTCTAGGGAGCACCAAGTATTTGCTGTAAATATCGTGTTGTCACAAGTAGCTATTATTTTACAAAGCATATTACTGCACAAAAGCGAAATTAACCACTATCTTGTTAAAGGATTGCAGTTTACATGCATTCTTAATGTTTTTGTATCGGCATGACAGAGACCAACAAAATAGTAGAACAGGTACTGTGTGCATGGGCATGACAGATCAATAGCTAACCTTCAAAAATATATCCTCCTCACCATCAAGCAATTTTAGACTCCACTTCCTCCTCACTCCCCTCTTCATACGGTACAGAATCATTGCAGTCAGTCTCAGCATCAACATTATTGTCTTTTCCCTTAAGTGCTGGTATATTCAAATGCCTTGGAGGATAGTTGTTCTTCCACCCAAGCTTAACAATCCTTCTGGCCTCCTCGACTCTGGATGCAGCAACTAATGCGGTCACTACTGCCTGCAGCAATGAACATTTCACTCTGCACTTCCTATTAAAGATCTCCTGACAACAATTTAGAGCAAGATCAAGCTCCCCGACCTCCACAAGACATGGTATGAGGGTTTCAAATGTGCCTTTATTTGGTGCATATCCATTCTTTACCAGCTCATCATATACCTTCTTGGACTCATCCAACCTCCCTTCTTTGCAGTACCCTCGAATCAGCTCATTGTAGGATACTGAATCAGGTTTAGGCCCTTCCTTGAGCATCCTCTGAATCACAGCAGCTGCATCCTCCATTCTCCCTTCAGCAACCAAACCCCGAAGCTTTGCATTGTAGGTCTTTGCGTTCGGCTGAAGATTCCTCTCCTTCATCATCTCCCAGATTTTCTCGGCCTTGTCAAAGCGACCATTGTTGTAAAACCCATTAAGCAGAGAGTTGAAAGATACCATATCGGGGGTCAGACCGCACTTGTCCATGAGCGAAATGACATCGAGGGCGGCCGAGGGTTCGGCTTTCTGAGAGCCCGGGATCTCGTCCAACGCAATGGCGAGAGAATCGAAGTCGCCGGTGTCGACGTATGCGGCGAGGAGGGCGTTGAAGGCCGCGACGGACTTGTGCTTCGGGGGAAGGCCAACGAAGGTCGCGGCGGCGTGGGACGGCATGGAGGCGCGGCCATAGAGGCGCAGGATGCGCACGGTGAAGTCCTCGTTGGAGGCCTCGAGGAAGGGCTTCTGTGAGTCGAGGAGGGCCGCGACGGCGTCGCGGCGGCCGAAGGAGGCAAGGCGAGACACGGCCACCTCGTACACGCGGCGGTTGTCGCGGAAGCGTGGAGACGCCGTGGACGCGGCGATGAACTGGGATACCAGCTTGTCCGGATCGCGCTCCTCGGAAATGACCCGCATGATTTTGCCGAGGGGATTCCGGCGGTTGCGGCCCGCCTTGGGTTTCGCCTCCGCCTCGCCGGCTGCCGCTTTCTGGGCCGGCGCGGGTTCGGGCACCAAATTGTTGGGTGGCCGAGCGCACGGAGTCGCCGTGGACAAGATGCTGAAGAGGCGGCGCGTACGGTAGCAGGCGGCGGGGGTGGCCATGGCCATGGGGGCGTGACGTGACGGCGGCTGGGGTTTGCGTCGAGACGACGGGAGCCCCTGGAGTTGGAGGCCGGAGGTTTTTGCGAGATGCGCACCGTATTTGGGCCGTCATTTGTTAGCCCAACCAAACCAGGTAGCACATCCGAACGAACCTCCTTGGCCCATTACTCGCCGCATCGGGGCTCAGAGGGCCGCTCGCACAAGGCCCCACCGTGCTGCGACGGCCATGGACGGGCACGTCCGGCGGCTGCTGAACCGCGTGTCGATCGCGCTGGCCGCCGTCGCCACCGCCGCAATGCTGCACCTGTTCCGCCACTCCTCCTCCTACTGCATCGTCGGAGGCAGCGGCTCGCCAACATATTCATCCCTATCATTGGCGCCCTTCCCGCGCACCTCCTGCGACGCCGCATCCCGCCGCGTCGTGGACCCGGACCTCCGCCTCGCCAAGCTCCGGGCCTCCCGGCGCTGGCGCCGCCGCGGCGCCGCCCTCTCCTCGTCCACTCTCGCCCCTCTCCGCCGTCTCCGCGTCCTCGGCGAATCCTCCCGCGTGCTCTGCGTCGCCGCAGGCGCGGGGCTGGTCGCGGACGCGCTCCACGCGGCCGGCGTCGGGGACGTCACGGCCGTTGATCTCGTCGACTTCCCGCCGCTCGTCCGCCGAGCGGACGCACACAACCTCCCATTCTTCGACGGCGCCTTCGACGTTGTGCTGTCGGACGACCCGGGCGCGCTCACCGGCGCGCTCTTCCCGTCCCGGTTCGCGACCGAGATCGAGCGCACCGTCCGACGCGGTGGCGCTATCGCGATCGCAGTCGACCGTCACGTCGGCTTGTCCAACGTTGACCACCTTTTCAGGAAGTCGCGCATCGTGAAGGTGACGAATGCTACACTGGATGGTTCAATTGTGAACATCGTCATCTTGAGAAGTTACAGAACCAAAACCAACCCTCATTGATTCATTGGTCTGTTTTTTTATTAGTGTTCTGCTTAATTATTTTCTATTTTCGAGCTTAGGATTTTTTTTAATAAACTTGAGTAATGCAGCTTCTTTCTGTTTTGTGATTAGGTTGTTTTCAGTTGTCATGGTTAGTCTTGAGGCATGGTATGAAGTTGTATGAGTATCTGAGTATGCAAGTAGCTACTACAAATGACAATGACCAAAAGTCTCCAACTCTAAGTGGCCATTGCACCCTGAAACCGATTTTAAAGCGTTAAGCATAGATGATCATGCTAACTTCAGAGGTCAGAATCCCCCTGCTCCATTTTTTTATCTGCTTGTTATTACGAATATTAGGGTCCTGTTTGGTTCCCCTTACTAAATAGCTAAACTTTAACTATTTTAGTTTAGTCCCATTAATCACCTAAGAATAGTTAAAATAATTTTAGCTAGCTAAAGTTTAGCAAAGGGGCAAACAGGCTCTAGGATCATCGTAAATGAGCTAAAAAAGTTGTCTTATTTCAGTCCCTTGCATGTTATGAACAAGGGGATTGAGGGGGGATTTTCCCCACCAAACTGAACAAGGCCACCTCACTGATAATGTGTGCAGCACTTTCTTCTGCCAAGCCACAGACTTCACAAGTCGGAATCCATGGTTTTCTTCCGATGCAAATTAATCTGACCCTGAATTCTCCATTGCGTCAAAAACCAAATGAAAAGTTGAACTCTGGGCGGCGCCGCGTTCTTCCAAATAAACGTGGTCTCTGAATGTGGGGCGCCGTCCTTTGCCTTGAGGAGTTTGTAAAGACCTGCAGTGTCATACATACTGAAAGGATTTAGGCCTTGTTTAGATGCGAAATCTTTTTAGATTTCGCTACTGTAGTACTTTCGTTTGTTTGTGGCAAATATTATCTAATTATAGACTAATTAGTATCAAAAGATTCATCTCGTGATTTACAGGTAAACTGTGTAATTAGTTTTTGATTTTGTCTAAAATTAATAATTCATGCATATGTGCCGTAAGATTCGATGTGATAGAGAATCTTGAAAACTTTTTGATTTTTGGAGTGAACTAAACAAGGCCTTATTAGCCTGCAATCTGCTTCTTCAGACAATGAGGTCTCGGTGACGATTTTTTGCACCCCACCGGTGACAGGAGCGGCACGATTGTGCCTGTGCTAGAGAGCCCGGACTCCCATCACCTAGCGCACGGTGCTCTTGCGCTGCCTGCAGTCTGCAGTGACTGAAGAGGATAGGGAAACTTGGTAATGGCCTGTTACAGCCTTACAGGTGTCCAGCAAGGAATACCGGACCTCCCATTGGCTGTGAATCGGGATCACCCTCCATTGTCGCCAAAAAAGCCCACTGGCCCTATGCCAAGCCCTCGGCTGCAGTGAAGCCAGTGGATGAGCTTAAGCAGCAAACATAAGTTCTGTATTACCAAATGCCGGATGCCATGTCCTTAGAACCCGTTGCTAGGCCATCAAACACTATGATTGTGAAGGACTGAAGGGGTGACAAGACATTATTGTCACCGGACCAAAGAGCGGCCCTACGACGCCAATCATCTGGGAGATTACGCCCGACGGCAGCGGGAGAGCACACGTCACATATACAAACTGACAATCAGCATGGTCTCATCTCATCATTTGCTAAATATAGATAGCAGGGTAGAAAGTGACAGACACCCCTAGGCCCAGCAGGAGAACATCCATCCAAACTTGGGCCTAAAGTTAGGACACATAGAGACACAGACCTCCTAGTTAATAACGATTGGGCTTGATGATAATACGAGTCCCAGCTGGGCTCTCATCATCAGATCAGATGAAGAAAAAAAAAAAGGGGGGGCAAGGTCTCCCGCCATTTCTGCTGGGGAGAAAGGGCCACTAGATGTTTATCGCAAAACAACAGGCACGGCCACTGTTGGCCGTCGTGCACATGCGCGCCTCAAGGAAAGGAAACAGTGTCCGATCGATCTCCGATCTCGACAGTTGGATTGGATGGAGCGCGTGCGGAGGGTTGAATCGCTCACAGTTGCCACGGTCTCAAAGACACAGCGCCGGCATCGCACCTGCGGGCGTGCGGTAGGATAGCGACCAGGATGGAGGGCGCGGCCCCGCCGGTAGCTGGGAATGTCCGCGGCCTCGTCGCTGTCCCACTCCCATGCACGGGCGCAGTGCAAGATGCAGCGCATCACCAATGATGCCGCGCGCCACCGTGCGCGCGCGGAGGCAAAGGCAGCAGCTCGATCAGAAAGCCTTGAGCCACGTCGCCGCGTCATGGTCCGCGCACAGTGGCATGTCTCCCGCCTGGTGATTCGACGGGGGCTGGGCCGGCGGGAGTAATGAGCGAGGGGGTGGCAACGCAACGCAACCAGAATTCCCCGCCATTTATTTATCAGTCCAACTAGATGGCTCGATCGATCACACTGACGCGAATGAAGGAAACCCTTTTTGGCGCGTACTTGCTGGGTCTGGGAATCAAACGCGGGGCCCGGGGTCGGAGAGTGGATGGCACCAAACGTTACCAGACAAGGGATTCAATGGCCGCTCTGACTTCCTGCCTCCCTGTGTTTAGTGTGTCACACTGTTACTCATCTTCATCTCATCTGGTATTGTAAATATGCCTTTGGTAGCCAGGCCGGGCCATCCATCGATGGCGCATAGGAATAGGAGGCATGGGCGCATTCCTATCCGATCCCTGCTCTGCCGGCTGCCGCGGTCGCGGCCGGGAGTTGGAGGCGCAGCGGCCAGCGGGAGCGCGCTCGCGCGCATGCGATGCCTTTTTTTTTTTTTCTCCTTCGGCTGACGACGGCCAGCGCGCGTGGGGTGTGGCGACGGAGTGATGGGCCGGCCGGGGCCGCGGAGCGAGCCACGTCGAGGGGGGCTGCCGGGCTACGACAAGACGCGCACCAGCCACCAGGCTGGCCCCCCCGTCATCGCCCCCGTCTCCTGCATCTGCATTAACCCACCGGCGTGGCATGGCATGGCATGAGCGCGGGCACGGCCGGGCAACATGTCCCCTGCTACACGTGTGCCCCCTGCTTCTTTAACTCCCGCCCAACCGGCCAGCCCAACCACTGTCGCTTATTCTGAAGGATCTTATCAAGAACCCAGCTTATTAAGAATTTCTGTTGTATTGGCATAGGATGGGAGTAGAGTAATGTACAGTACAGTAGAGTACCGCTTCGTTGGGAGGCATTGCAGTTAACAGTACTCGTGCTCGGTGTCATGCAAGACTGCAGGACTGTATGGGTCTGACTGATCGAATTTGTTGACCAGTTGGACTAGTGCGCTGACGAGACTGGACCGGATGACCAGGTCAAAATGATCTGACAACTAGTCTGGACGAGGGCAATGCAAGCATGATAGGCGGTTGCACGCACGTTTGGCCGGCATACAGCACTGGGACCAGTGCCCCTCTACCCGTGCCAGCCCCAACCCCAGCCAGCCGCGCACGCCCGGAGCCGGGGATCATTGCCGCCGCAACCGCCAAGGTGCGCCACCGCGCCGGGGGCCGCCCTGTCCGCTTTGTACCGTGCCGCCCACATGGATGCCTCACCTGTTCCCGCTTTACGCAACGCCTTTCGGCCTTTTGGCTTTGTCTGCCCCTCTCCATCTGCCGATCGCCAGCTCCCCGAGTACTGAGGTGAACAAACGTTTTGGCCTTTTGGATCAATGATCGGTCGATGTCTTTGTGATCCAACCGCTGAAATTTGTAAGAGTTTGCTTGCCTATGTTTTATGTGTAGAGTGTGTGTGTATCGGTGTGTGCTTTTCACTCTTTGTGTGCCTTTGTGTGCAAAAGACCTTATCCAAACGCTCGCCGCTCCCGGAAGATTGGCATCCATGTCCACGTATAAGCGCGCCGTGCTCTCGATCTAGAACAACTAATTAAGCTACTAGTATAACGCTGGAGCACAAAGTCACGCCCGTACTATTCATTATTAGACTTGTTTCCGTGCTAGCTCGATCGTTGTCATCTTCAGAGGCCTAGCTAGACGCCTAGTCAGATTGAGCTGCCAGTGATCGAAGACGCCCTGGCAAAGAAAGTTCAAAGGGGAGCAAAGTGCAATCGCAAAACAACATTTATGACCGCACCAGTATGCCAGAACTTCTCCGACACTCTACTAACACCCAAGCTGATCGAAAAGCATACTGTAGTACATAGTGTTCTAATTGTACCCTCTTCTTTTTTAATGTTTGAGCAATATTTCATTTTAAAATAAAGCCTCTTTCATATATTCATGTAAAACATCTCTCTTTTTTTATGGGGAGCATATATATCTTCATACCGTAGGTAAATATTTGCACCAAAGTTTTGCACGAAGGTACTCCTACTATTATGATAATATGTGCCTCGTGGTCTCAACTCTCTGTCTGCCTGAAATGGATAGTTAGCTAAAGTGAAAATTGGCTTACCGGCTTGGTTTGGGTCTTGGGAGTTGATGGTACTCTCTTTTTAGTCTTTGTTTTTTATGGAGTAGGACATGCTCCTCCCAAGACAAGGAGTGACTTGGCCCAGACATGGATAGACCTAGCTCTATAGCTTCCTTCTCATCATGACAACTTCCATAAAGAGTAGTACCACGGGCATGTTTTCTTCCTCCTCGTCATAACAACTTTCAAATACTAGTATCACGGGCATTTGGAATGCAGAAATTTCATAAAAATTATGCAGGAATTTCATAGGAAAAACATTGAAATGAAGAAAGTTTTACACATTCCAAATAGGCTATTGGTTGCATAAGGGTGTTAGATTATACAGAAAGTGTGTTTAGCTCTATCGATTGAGTAGGAGGTGCAGTTAGACACTCAACCAATCAAGTACGAGTTCTCCTCGACTTGAATTTAGATTATTTTTTTTCTTATTGAAAAGCTGCATAGCACCTACTTGGTTGTTCCTTTGTTCTACATTGCACTAAAAAACTTTCTAAACAAAAAATGTATTGATGCATAGGGATGCATGATTTATCAAACACACCAATTCAACTTTAATAGCAGAAAAGGAAAATTTCGAATACTCTCAATTAGCAGCTAAAAGGATCTGTTGCCAATTTCATCATACAAAATAAAAAGAATGGAAACACTTATCTTTTTTGACTGATTAACAGCTTTAGAGTTGATATTGAGACTAACTATATTATTTTATGCTCAGGGTAGCGGCCTGGTGGTTGTGCAGCACGCCTTCATTCTAAATTCTAAAAGAAGACCTGCTGACTCAAAAGTACTAAATAAGTTAAAATTAACAACTTTGGCACTTTTCAATTGTTTTTATGTTTATTAAATTAAATCACCTAAAACTACAACTATACATAGCTTAATATTGTTGTACCATTTGAGGGCTATATATCGAATGTTGATTAGATGGCTAAGAGCATTTCCAAATTTTTTTGCAAATCTCACTCTCTAAATCATCATTTAGAGAATCATTTCCATAAAAATCGCTTCTATATTTTTTCACTCTGCAACAGTTTTTCTATCTCTCGTGCACACTCTAGAGAGTAATTCTCGTCTTCTATTTTTGACTAGCGAAAAATTCAGAATAAAAGATAGCTATATTTACATAACCATTTAGACAAATTGTTGGAGGGTAACCTTTTCATCAAAATCTCTATTCCTAGCATTTAGAAAAGATCTAGAGAGTCTCTTAGAGTTCCTCTAAATAAAATATTCCTGTCATTAGACGATGGCTTAAAATTGCCTGGAGTAGCAGCTAAACATTAAAAAATTCGCATCCACTTGAAAAAACAAACCTATAACTACCAAACCTGATTAGAAAATGAGAAAACGTGCCCTTCTTTTTCGATAGATATACTACGCCTGGCACACGCCATTGCTTTTTTGGGGAAAAAAAAAGGGGAAATGAGAAAACGTGATGACTACTACCGGTGGTCCGAAAATGAGTAGTACATGGATCATAAAAAGAGTTACTCCATCCATCCCAAATCACAAGTCATTTCAAAAATATTGAAGAGTTAAAACATCTCAACTTTGAACAAAATTATAAAAAAAAAATAAAAGATTTATAACATAAAATAAGTATAATACAAAAATATAATTAATGAACAATGTAGCGATACTAAGTTGACGCCATAAATATTATTATCTTACCATATAAATTTAGTCAAACTTGAGATAATTTAACCAGATTTTTGGAATGATTTATAATTTGGGATGGAGGGAGTACATGAGTACTGCTGGAAATGAGAAAACGTGATGTACTACTGAACTACTACTCCTACGTATACTCCCGGAAAGCATGCTTTCAACTCTTTTTTTTAGTACGTTCTCAAAAAGAGAGAAGCAAATATAAATCCAACAGAAAGAAGAAAGAACAAAGTCCATAAGTACAGTACGACTAGTAATTTACTACAATCTACTTTTGCAATAATGTAACTCTTTTAGTTTGACACAGAAAAATCCATTCCGTATATATTGCTAATATAAAAGTAGTAACTTAGTATATGTAACTGACATGCACCAAGCTAAGTGCATAGCAAAATACACGACCTGAAAGAAACACAGGAGATATTACAGAGATAAAGAAAAAAGATTCAAAAATCAAAAGATTTAGATACCCTAGGTCATCATTCCATAACTATCAATTCCTCGCTGCCTCTGAAAATTCATATACTGATGATGTAAGTACCAACCCAAACCATGCATCCATCGTCACTCCGTCCGGCTGAAAAGGTCACTCATCAGGCGTCCCCGTTGCTGGCGGCGTTCCATTGCTTGTTCCCTGGACTCCACTTGGGGCACTTGGGGCTGAAGTACTTGGCCTGCACCCTTGCGTCGAGCAGCTCCACGACGGGCCCCGGGCGCACGCACCGCGGCGCCTTGTACTGGTTGATGGACGCGCCGCGGCTGATGGCGTAGTCCATGAGCTTGTCGAAGGTGCCCTCGGACACGACGCGTATCTCCAGGGGCCCGATGGACTTGTCGCAGGCCCGGCACTGCCGGTACACGCTGTTGAGCGCCTCCTCTACCGACAGGCAGCAGTCCTCGAACACGGACGCCGGCACCGCCGTGCTGCCCGCGCGCAGCTCCCAGAACAGCACGTAGTGGCCCGGGATGGTCGCCGCGTCGGCGTAGCTGGTGTACTCCACCAGCGACGCGCCGAACGGCGCCAGGTGCTGCACCGCGCCGCTCACGGCCGCGTGCAGCTCCGTCTCGTCCGTCTTGTCCGAGTCGATGCTCAGCGCCACGTTCTGCCGCCTGATGAACTTGAACATCGGCGCCTCGTTCTTGAAGCCGGCAACCCTCAGCACGTCGCCCACGCGGTACCGATACAACCCTGTCATCGATCGTCATCACATAGAACGTTCATAACAATCGTCTACTGGATCTTCCATGCATGCTTTTCGATCGAAGATGTCAGAAGACAAACACATACCGGAGTAGGTGGTGACCACGAGCTCATACTCGTGACCGAGCTTCACATCCACGAGGCCAACCAGGTCGCGGTGGCTCGGCTCCGCCTTGCCGTCGCTGCACTGGAGAGGAAGGAACTCGAAGTAGCACATGGTGGGGATGAGCGTGTATGCCACGTCGCCTGGCTTGCACATGGGCTTCAGGTTGAGGCCGAAGTAGCACTCGGAAGAGGCGTACATGGTGCACGCCAGAGGCAGCCCCCCGCCGTAGAACTCCAGCGTCGGGATGTACTGCGACATAGCCCCGGTCACGATCACATCGATGTACTTGGTGCGGGGCCACAGGCGCCGGATGATGCCCTCCCATGACGGTCCCGCGCACTCGGCCTCGATCTCGTCGGCAAGCGCCGGGTTGGCGCCGCGAAGTACCCTGCCGACGACGGCGTCGCGCACGGCGCGGTCCGTGATCTCCGGGTCGAGCGTGCCCGTGCGGATGTCGCGGCACAGACGCGGCCAGTGCTTCTCGAGGAAGCGGACGGCGCGGAGGAAGCCCGAGGCGAACACGGCGCCGACGCGCAGCACGTCGGCGCGGTGGACGAGGCCGCACAGCAGCTGCGTGTACATGCTCTGGTACGAGTCCACGCACAGGATGGCCTCGTTGGGGCTCGTGTACTCGGTGTAGGGGTCGTGCGGCCGCTCCAGGAACTGCCGGCTCCGGTAGTAGCTCGTTAGCACCGGCCGCGCCACCAGCCCGCCGGGTGTGCGCGACTCCGCCTTCACGAATAGCAGGTACATCGCCTTGCCCTTGTCCAGCCCCGGCACCGACTGGCTCATCACCGGCATCTGCAGGCTATACAGCAACGACCTCCTGTCCAGCTCGTCGGCGATGGTCGGCATCAGCTTCCTCTCCCCTCCGGATGTTCCAGAGCTGGCTCACACAAACATCGTCAATTTATCAGTACATGTTTCCATGACCAGCCACACAGCAGCGTCGTGATGGTTAGATCGATGAATATACTACATACCTCGTGAGGAACTCGGAGATGGGTTTGCCTGAGAGGATCGGCGAGGTATCGCCGCTGGCAATGCGGAGTATGTCCGGCTGGAGGCCCTCGTAGGTGACGAGCGGGACGACGCGGCGGAAGGCTTCGACGGCGTCGGCGGATCCTCCCGGGACGCCGTAGCGGCGCAGGTACTCGGCCGGCGCGTTCTGCGTCAGTATCTCAGCGAGGACGCGCCGCTGCACCTTCCCGGCGTTCGCCGTGACATGCTCGATGAACTCGAGCGCCTCGCGGTGCGCCCCGGGGCCAAAGCCGCCGGCCGGCAGGGTTGTCTTGGTGGTCGGTGCTTCCGGCATGGCACTGCAGTGCGTACGGCGCGTGCGCGTGCGCTTGCGCTTGCTAGTGCAGTCGTTCGTGCCTTGGCGCTCGCTCGCTAGCTGGTCGACACGAGGCGTGTTATTTGGTGCGTGGCCACTGCGCAGTTGTGGGCGTGTGTTTGCTGTGTGGTGTGTGCGAGTGAAATGCGGCTGCGGGGGTTTATATAGAGAGAGGATAGGGGGAGCGCAGTCAAAGTACTGCTACTTGGTCGCCAGCTGGGCGTACCCATCAGTTAGTACTACTGACCACTGCTGACTCTCGGTACTGGTCTAGTACTGGACTTGTGGCGAGCATAATTGCAACATTGTTTGTGGAATGTCTGTTTGGATTCAGTTATATAGGTTTTGTAGAGTTGTCCCTTGTTAACTTCTTTTAATTTGATACTACATGAATAGCAGTAAATCTTTTGTTTTCCAGCTCGATGGCTGGCAATGCAAATCGCTCAAAATATTTGCCATACCATTTATGTCATCGATTTTGACTTCCTAACTTGCCTTAGTAATTAATGCACCAGCTTTAGGTCTTGTTTGGATCCACTCAACTATCAACTAAAGCTTAGCTAGTTAAAATTTGAAAGTTAATATAGCTAGCTAAAGTTCTCTTAGCTAAACTTTAGCTGTGGTGTTTGGATCCTCTAGCTAATAGACTAGTTAAACTTTTGCTGAGTTTAGCTAGGTTGAAACAGCTAAACTTAGCTAAATTTTAGCTGGTCTTTTAGCATGAACGTTTGGATTCCTAACACCTAAATTTAGTCATCTAAAGTTTAACTGGTGGATCCAAACATTAACAAGAGAACTGCTAAATGACATACAACACCAAATTGCCAGTTTTAACCAAGTTGTCTCTTAGTGTAATTTGAGCTTGTATTTTTTTTTCTTCTTAAACGGCATTACCACGTGATGCTATAAACAAGAAAGGTCGCTTGCTAACTCACATGTCTACTTATACTTTACCTTTTTTTCAAAAAAAAATTACTCCATCCTAAAATATATAAGAGATATATATAAGTTTTATCAAGCTGTAATAAAGTTGTATTGACCAAGTTTATACATAAAAGTATCAACATCTACTTTGTGTATAAAAAGGATAAATTATAGATCTACATTGCATAACGTACATATTTTATCATACAAATCCGGTATCACAAAAGTATAATCATTTTTAAGAAAAACTTGATCAAACCGAAGACAATATGTAACCTCGAATGGCTCAAGACTAAGAAGGACCACCACCTGCCGTTCTTGCTTCCTCCAGCAGTAACAAAAAGTGCGCGCGGGGTTTTCTATAGGATTCAGCTAGCGGCAGTTCACATAGCGTCGGGATCTTCACCTCTTCCCCCAAGAAATATTGTAGGAGTAGTACGTACTTGACCACCAGCTATGCAGAGTGGCCATGCATCAACAGCAAGCGACGAGCTTGAACAAGCAAGGGGCGCCTCGGAGGGCTCCCCCGGCCGTGTGCGCGCGCGCCCGCGCGCATGCATGCTCGGCGGCACCGCGCGGCCGACACGGCGCGCGGGCGAGTTGCTTCCGTAGCTAGCGTGCTCGCAGAAAGGCCGGCAGCTGCATCGTTTCCCGGCGTGCAGCCCCCGTCTTCGACGCCCTGGCCTGTACTGTACTATATCTCGCTCCCGTCGTCGTGCGCTGCGATCTGCTGATCGCTTTTGATGATTTTAGGCCTTATTTAGTTCCAAAAATATTTTGCAAAATAGGAATATGAGTACTTTTATTTGTATTTGACAAATATTGTCCAATCATGAACTAGGCTCAAAAGATTTGTCTCGTCAATTCCGACCAAACTGTGTAATTAGTTTTTATTTTCGTCTATATTTAATACTAAATACAAGCATCAGATTCTGAAAAATTTTGCAAAATTTTTTAGAACTAAACAAGGCCTTAGTACCACCCCAGCTGCTCCTCCAATTCGCCATCTGTTCTTAGCTAGCCCTCCCGTTTTGATTTGGTCAAACTTGTGACGTGTGAGGGTAGATGTAATCATTCGGGAAATTAACTTTTGCACATCATGCATGTTCGTCCGAGATGTGCCCGGACTAGGAGACCGCGGGATCAAACAGCCAATGGGAACTCTAGGCACACCGGCGGGTTAGAACCAAGAGCAAAGATATTTCTCTCTTGTTTTTCGGACTCCTCTGTTGTGGTTATCTCCATCTCCACGATTAAACTATGCTATCGTTGAGGACTAGTAGGCTCCTGTCAGATCAAGTCAGGGAAAATGTCATTTTGATTCGACAAAAATGTTACTAGTATGTCAGTTGCATGCAGATCAGACGTGCGATTAGAATTTAATAGATCGAGACATACTACGGCCGGGCAAATGCACGACGCCACGGAACGTGCGCCTGTCCAAGCTCTGTGCCAGCAAGCGCTTGGAAAAGTGGAAGCTACACGTAACAGAATCGGATGGATGCTAGCTAGGGCCATATGCCAGAAACAGGAGCAAGCGAGAAGGACCTGCATGCGTTGCAGTGCACGTACGGTCGCCGCGTCGCCCAAAAAAAGCAAAGGTGTGTGTGCAGACAGCGGCGGAACAGTAGCATGATGCGCGGGCGATGCGTCGACGCGCGCTGCCACTCGGGCGTAGGCAGCTCACGTGCCCGTGCCGCGTGCCCCACACGGGGACAGACAAGCCGCGCGCGTGTGGGAGTCGGCTCTCGTTCTAGCTACCCGACGTACTCGATCGATCGATCGCGAGCGAGAGTACAGCAGGGGTCGGTAGGCGTCTGTCGTGTCGTCCGGGGCCGCGAGACCTGTATACAGCTAGAGCGCCGCACGCCGGCCCTTGTGAATCTCGATCGGTGTTGGCCCCGGCGAATGGAGAAAGAACGAGCCGCGCGCGCACAGCGAACCGATGGAGGGTCACCCCGGAGAAGGCCGTGGATCTTGCATGCCGGGGTTCGTTTCTGCGGTCGCCGTCTGGCCACGGGCCACGGCGCACGGCTCCGCGGTTTGCATGCAAGCGGCGCCAGCTCGTAGCTTTTGTTGGGGTCCTACGACTACGACGTACGTACACGATCGACGCAAGTACGCAGGCAAACTGGGACAACTCCGAAAGGCCTCGTGCTGGTTTGCCCTAGCGGAACAACTACTGGTAATGTACGTCCGGGTCCGGCAGAAGTTCATGACTTGTGACTTCGACAATCGTCGATCTTGTCTGTCAGATGCGCTCTTAATAATTTTATGGAGTCTACCAGCCATTGAACAATGTTTTTCTCTCAGAATAAATCAGCGACCAGTAATTTTTGTCATGGCTTATCAGCCAAACAAACAAGACAGAATTCGTGTCGTTTATCCTGTAAATTTATAGAATTTATGGAAAAGTACATGGTGATTATTTTATCTAATCTAAAATACATGTTACCAGAGTCTAACAAAATTAGATTTATAATTTTTGAACTATTCTATAAATGTATACTGAATTTATAAAATTACAACATCTACAATTTTTAGGGACCGTGATAACATACTAAACAAGTTTGATGACCTAAACGGATGATTCACAGGTTTAGGGACTGGGATGCCATAACTGAACAAATTTGACGACCTAAATGAGTGATTTACAAATTTAATGACCAAAATGACATCGCGATGGACAAGTTTGAGGACTCAAACGATTGATTTGTAAGTTTAGAGACTAGAATGACATAAGTAAATAAGTTCAAGGACCGCTGGTGGACTTTACTCGTTATCAACCCTTCATCAAATAAGGGTCTATTTGATCACTGCTGGATTATTATAATCTAGACTGCACATAGATTTTTATAATCTAAATTAAGTATAATAATCAGAGTATTTGGATTCCTAAATAATTAAGTTGGATCATTCTTGGTTCAACTAACAAACACTCATAACAAGAAAAACATGTATGAGATGGATTATAAGATTATTATAATATGGTGCTTTGATTATAATAATCCACATCATGATTTAACATGTTTATATCAGAATTAAATTATTTTAGCTGATTATTATAATCACAATGATCCAAACAAAGTCCTTATTATCGGATTGAGTTACTGCTGCAGGAGCAGGAATCATGGCTTCATTCTTTCTGCATCTTATAATTGAGAGCAGACCTGTCACGAGATGGTTTTGGTTTGGAACCATGATTGAAGGCACCAGGCTTCGCAGGGCCGGATCGGAGGCGGCACCGATCATTGATCGGATGCACAGTGGCGTAACAATATGTTTATATATATATATATATATATAAGTGCTATTCTACACCAAAGTGTTATACTGAACAAAATTCAGTATTGTTCAGTACCCGTGTTTCAGTATTATTCGGTATTTCGTGGTCCTGGGTGTACGACTGGATGATACTGAATATTGTTCAGTATTGCTCAGTATTTTTTCTGCTCAATTTTGACTTGCGGTGTAGAATAATATTCTACACCTAGGGTGTAGAATAGCGTTGCCGTGTATATATATATATAGGGAAATTCTTTTCTACACGTACGTGTAGTTATATATATATGTGTGTGTGTGGCTTGTGGTTACCAAGCAGTTTTTACCAATCTAGCAGTCGACCTCCTTGGTTTGCAGCACTGCTCTCTCTTCTCCTAAGTAAGAAATAAATATTTTGTTTGATACAGTATTTAGAAACAAATTTAACAATAACAAAAGTGTCAAACAATAAAATCACTCTATTTTCATTGTCCACTGGAAAATGGAGGTCACTTTCAGTATTCAGATATAAATTTTTTGCATTTTTTTTTCTTGCTCGACGTGGAGTTTCCGTCGTCGCTGCGGCCACATCGTAGGCCGCACTCCTCATCTTCTCGTCGGACGGCGTCTTGCCGGCATCGAGCAGGATGCGGGTGAGGTTAGTTGAAGCGGGTCTTGAGCTCAAACTTGCAGTGCTGGTCCATATATAAGGGAGGGGTATAGGGGTGCTCGTTCCACTCGTGGCTCCCCAACTGTGTTCACCTCTAGTTGCATGAGCAACTCTAACCCAAGTCCTTAAATTAAGTCCTTAAATTTTTATTTACATGCTATGATAAAAAAAAATAGGAGCTCAAATTAAGACTCAACTCCAACCCACCTCCTAAACAAGTAGGATAGGGAGTTCTAGATGTGAGGGGTTGAAACTATAATTTAGGAGGGTATGGAAAATGGGAGCCCAAGTAGAAGGTGAGTTGGAGTTGATTTTTTTGAATCAAGTCTCTAGATTTAGAATATGGACTTGTCTAGGAGATAAGTTGGAGTTGCTCACTCGCTCTCCAGGTCCTTGATCTGCAAGCATACCGAACGATCAGTAGGCCGTGAGACCATGGCCATGGTGCAAGTGCGAGGATATCTATTGGTGCACCGGTACTTGAATAGAGTACACATTTTAGTGTTACTTACACGTACGTGCAGTGCGACATGTCGAAAGGAAGGGTGAGCGGTGGCAATGGCATACCTGGCATTTGCAGGAGTCCGGCCATTCGTTTTGCTGATAAGCTAAGCTAAAAAATATTGTTCACTAATTGTAGTTGATAAACCGGATTAATAAGTTCAAGCAAATAATTTACAGTGTCAGGCGCCCGGACATACGTGAGGTAGTCTGGCCAAGGCCATGCATGGCCTGTGGATGCTGAATTCCGCCGCTCGCCTCGTGCCGTCCGCGCCCGGGAAACAGCAAAGCGGCCTTTGTGGCGGTGAAGTAAGGTCATGTTTAGATTTTAATAGAATTAATAACTAACTCATGACTAAGATTTAGTTCTAATGGCCCAAATAGATAGATTAGTTGTTAGTCTACTAATTAATTACGAACTTGTTGTTAGTTTAGGGCAGTCCCAATGGAACATTAATGATGGTTTCTATCTCTATTAAATAAGATATCACATAAGCAAAATGCTGACATGGCAGCTTATTTAATGAAGAAAGAGATTAGAAATTGAGGAAACCGTTTTCTGAGAAGGAAACCACTTCTACTCTTGACCCGATGCAGCAAGAAACGATTGTTTCAGCATTGGGACGAAACTAGTGATTTCTATCTATGTGGGGCCGGCATGGGTGCTGCAGATGCTCGCTGGAGCCATCGCAGCTCACGAGCCGGCTGCCACGCCATTGTGCGCGTCCACCAGCACCCACGCTTGTCCGCTGGCGCCGCTCGCTCGTCCGCCGGCGCAGCGTGCGCTTGTTCGCGCTAGTCCGCTGGCGCCGCGCACTCGCCCGTCGGAGCTGTGCTTGTCCGCAGCGCGTGCGCTTGTTCGCGCTAGTCCGCTCGCGCCGCGTGCTCGCCTGCTGGAGCTGTGCTTGTCCGCACCGCCTGTGCGCTGGCTGGAGCCGCCTCGCTGGTCCGCCAGTGCCGTGTGCGCTCGTCCGCTGGCGTCGCGCGCTTGCATGCTGAAGACGTCATGCGCTTGTTTGCGCCGCCGTGTGCGCTCGCTGGAGCCTCCTCGCTCGCCGGCCATGCTGCGTGTGCTCGCATACAGGGCGCTGTTGTCTCTGATTCGTTGGTTTTGGTTGATAGAGATCATGAGAGCAGAGAGATTAACGGAGGGTGGAACCGTGGAAAAGATAAAGGAAGAGAAAAAAAGGGATGGTACATTTATTTCTCAAAGAAACGACCATTGTAGAGAGTAGTTTCTATCAATAATATTTTCGTTAATGCACCACCATGGAAACTGCGCATGATTTCACCGCTGAGATTGCCCTTATTAATCTACAGATATATAAAAACTAGCAGGACTAGTTATCAGTCTTAGTTTATCATAACCTGTTGTGACAAGTACTCGCTCCATTGAAGTGCAAGGCAAAAAGCACATTTTCATCGTCGACAAATTAAGACACTGGAACTTGTTTGTTGGTGTCTAGTTTATTGCGCCAAACATTAGGTGAATTCTAAGTGTCACAGAAAAAAAGTGTGGCGAACAAAATTGAAACCATACTTCTGCCAAAGTTTATAACGTGTGGGACAGGATGCTTCCATGGGTGAGTATGTTGGATCATGAGTTAGGAAAATGCATAAATTTAACTTTACTAACTGTTTTTAATGAAAAGATACTTATAACGGTAATGATATGTTACATACGTCCAACGCGTGTTTATCTACCGGACAGACGTGGCTTTCTTTCATCCACTCGCTCCCTTTGTCTTTATCCTTATCTGCTTGCGTTGTGGCTATTCACATTCACTTTGTCCCACATGAGTGCCGACGGTCGCCGCCGCTCCAGGCCACTCGCGGCGCTGCCCCACCTGACTCGTGCGCCCTCTCCACGAGACGCATGCCCCTTCTTAGCTCGCCGGTGCCGCCCCCGCCTAAGCCAGTTGCCCAGCGTATCCTCCTCCCTCATCCTCTCCCACCCTGGCTACTCCTCCCCAACAACTAAACATGGCCATGGCTGCCTCTCTGCCACCACCGCTGGCCTCATGCACCCCGGCGCACCTTCCTCCTCCACCACCTAGGCATCTCCTTCCCTCACACGGCAGCGCCATCCATCCACCTAGGGGTGCTCGTGCCCGACGTGCCTCCTACACCTAGGTGCGCCGTTTCCCAACCTCGGCTGCGGTCATGGGTGGCCTTCCGATGGTAGATCCATGGAGCGGTGGCCTCCCTGTGGTGGATCCATGGAGCACGATGCAGATCTAGCGGTGTGGTGGTCTCCTCCATCCAGAAGGCAATGACGGTCCATCCCCCATCCATGGAGGCGGCTCAATTTGTACCTCGACGGCGCCCCAGTCCCATGTAATTTCGTGGTGTTGCAACAATCTATTTTGAGATGTTGCGACATGTGTTTCCGAATATTGCAACTATCGATTTTGAGATGTTGCAACAGATATTTTTCTGTATGTTGCAGTAGTAGTGCTTGAGACGTTGTAATAGTTTATTTCATTGTTGCAGCGGGTTTTCCCGATGTCGTAGTGGATTTGTTGTAACAGGCGTTTTTCTAATGTTGCAGTAGTAGTGCTTGAGATGTTGCAATAGCTTTTTTTTATTGTTGTAGCAGATTTTTCTCGATGTTGCAGCAGTAGTGCTTGAGTTGCAATAGTCCTTTTTTTTTGTTGTTGCAGCAGATTTTTCCCGATGTTGCAGTTGATGTTTTTGGGTGCAGTTTATATTTTTGTTTGTTGCATTAGATGTTGTTCCATTGTTGCAATATATTTTTTTGTTTGTTGCGGTAGTTTTTTTTGTTTGTTTCATTATATGTTTTTTTGATGTTATAATAGCATTTTTTGTTGTTGCGGCTGGTGGGTGGGCTATGGGGAGGCTCCCCTGGGTGGGTGGACGAAGGCGCTGAGGCTCCCCTGAGTTGGTAGCGGAAGAAGGCGCTGAGGCTCGGCTGGGGCAGGCAGGTTCGTGCGCGTGGAGGCGAAGGAAGGGTGCACGGCTAGGTTCCTTTTCGTCTTTCTGTTTTACATGGAGGAGGAAGGACGGGCACGGATTTTTTTCATTTTCTGTTTTTACGTGCAGAGTCATCTATCGGATGTCACCGTCCGACGCTAAGCACCCGGATAGGACGTCCGGGCGCTAGCAACTCCGTACTTATAAGTACCAATGGTATTTCCAATTCCAACCACCACAGCAAGTCTATTTTCTCACAATCTGTTTTTTTAGATAAAACACTGCCATCGGTTGCTCTATTAATATGCCACTTAATACAGATTAAAATAATTACAATTATGTACATCACAACAATTACACATAATAAAAATACAGTACTTTGTCAAATACATGACCTAACATAAAAAATGCGCTATGTAAGTTTAAACGGAGTGAGGGAACACTCCACTCGTCTAGTAGTGTGTACCGCTGCTCCTAGCGATGCATGTTTTATTTGCACAGTCCGAGAGCGAGCATCTACCTGTGTGCATACATGCACGATCTGTGCACGAGCACCCCTGACTCCCTGAGCCGGGAGCCAGCCGGACCCGGACCGAAGCAGGAGTTGACTAAAACGGATTAAAAAAAAACCCCACTTATTAATTTGGAAGTCGCTATTCCGTACGTGTACAAGTGGACTGTGTACCTTTTTTAGCGAACGGGAGGAGGGACCTTGGCCCCTGCAGATGATTTTATAAATTAAAAGACAAAGAGTAATAAAAAAGGAGTACATAAGGTCTTGTTTAGATCTATTTTTTTTTAATTTTGACACCGTAGCATTTTCGTTTTTATTTGACAAATATTGTTTAATCATGGAGTAACTAGGTTTAAAAGATTCGTCTTGTGATTTATAGGCAAACTATGCAATTAGTTTTTGTTTTATCTATATTTAATGTTTCATACATATGTCGCAAGATTCGATGTGACGAGAAATCTTGAAAAGTTTTTGACTTTTGGGTGAATTAAACAAGGCCTAAGTGGACTATGTTTCTAAAAAAATTTTTACTCACTTCGTCTCAAAAAGACTGTTATTATTGACTTTACATCTTGTTTGATTATCCGTCTTATTAAAACTTTTTATATAAATATTGTCTATTTTGATATGAATTATTTGATTATTAGAGGTACTTTAATAATGATTTATCTATTTTAAAATATGTATAAATTTTTTAATTAAGATAAAAAGTCAAAAATATTGATTTTTTTAGACGGAGGAAGTACATGATATTGCCACATTTGCAAGTAGAGGGGTAGTAAACAAAACAGGAAGATCCACCTTTTCGGATTCCCCAATCAACTTGCTTTTGTTCTTTTGCAGTAGCGAGAAGATGAGAAGCTTCTCGAGGTTGCCGAATAAAAAGACATCATGTACAGTCACTTCATACATGCACCCTTCATCTCGCGATTTTTTTTTTCCAATTTTTTTTGTTTGGTACTATAGTACTTTTGTTTTTTTAGTAATTTTTACTGAAATATGAACTAATTATATTTAAAAGATTCATCTCGTAATTTATAGGTAAATCATATAATTAGCTTTAATTTTTATTTCTATTTAGTGCTTCATGCATTTGCTGAAAGATTTGATGTGACGAGAAATCTTGAATAGTTTTTTGTTTTTTTTGAGTGAACTAAACAACGCCAAAAAATGAATGTCATTTTATTCATCGCTAAAATAACGTTTTTTTAAAAAAGGGGGGTGTACATGAATAGTATATATAAAACAAAGCACTTTGGTTAATACCCTTTATGCAGTTCTAGTGCGCAAGGTAGGCATCTGAGCCACAGACGTTCAAAAATCTAAAGCCTGTCCATGAATAAAGCCTCATTTAATTTGGCATAGCGCCAATCGGTTTTGGCTCTACGCAAAGAAGCCAGAGTTGGTGAGGTTAAATATATTGGTTATATCGGCTTCTCGTTTATTTTTAGAAAAGAGATAAAAACAGTTTCTTGCTACAATTCAGGGAGTACTCGAAGCTGGAGCTCCAACTAAAGAGTGCCTAAATCAAACGTGTACTACAAGCTAATAATAGCTTGATTTACATATTTTGGAAACATGTAAGATTAATGTATATTTGTGTTAAAAACACATGCAACTGTCATAATTTTGAGGATTTTAAGAAGACATTCTAGAAGTTGTTAATAGTCGAAGATATATGTATTTAAGACCATGTAAATAAGTCAGATGTGTGTGCGTGTTGCGAATTGAGAGTAGGTCAATTGGTTGGGATCATTATGGTGGAATCTATTAACTCGGGTCGAAGTTCTCAATTGAGATTTCCCAGTTTAATTTCAGACTCCCGGTGGTATTCATAGGAATAAGTTGTGCTGTAATTCGAAAAAAACTAATGTGCATTTTTGACCGAATGAATGAGTACAGAAAATGTTAGCAGCAAAATCTGGAAATTATGTTTTTTTTGTCATGTTGCCGCAGACGAACAGATCACAAATCATGTTAGTTATATATGGTTTAGACCAAACACGTGTAATCTCTTGGTACTATATGCAGCGTTCTAAAACAGCACGTCGATCATGACTTCATGAGAGGGGATGCTGAATCTATATCCCCTCTGTTACTCTCTCTATATAGTGTATATATGGATGGGCACTGTGCTTTATTTGTGCCGGTTGTTGCTGTGTTTAGCTTGTCAAAACCATGGCCGCCCCCTACTGTTTCCTCATAGTCATGGTCCGATCAGGATCTATACTGTGACAAGCGAAAAACGACTTTTTCCAGCGAATGGCACACTTGCTTTATATCGCATAGAATCTTGCAAGATCTTATGCGCTCTTGTCGTGAGTCGCGAGTCGACAGTACGGACCTACACTGATATGGGCAGATCATGCCTATTCGGCCCCGAACGGATCAGTAAGCCCAACCGTGTGATCACGCCAACACGATACCAATACCATCGTGACAATGCACGGCTCCTTTCAATAAGCAAGCAATCAGAAGACCTACTCGCGCTCAGCTCGAGCCATCAGCGCCAGCGTCACGATCGCGAGCGAGTGCGCATATACAAATACAACCCATACTACTACGTATGAGTACGTCGCGGATCGGACGACGGTACGCGCCCGCGGCCACGCACCCCCAACAAGGCAACAACAGTAATGCGGGCACAGGACACGGCCCCCCGCGAAGGCCGCGCAAAAGCACGCGCGCACGGCTGCCCGTCGGCGCTGTCGCACACGATGACACGATCGACTTTGCCGGGCGCCGACCGGGCCCCGTCGAGGCGCGAAAGCTACTACAGCTCCCGCGGCTGATCGAGGCCCGAGCGCCGCGCCCGCCGCCGTCCCGCTCCTGTCACGGGCTCCACACGGCTCCCCCAGGCCCCGTCACGGGAATAACTCCGCGACGCGCCCAGTTGTCCCATCCCGTCCCGGCCGGCCTATGCCGCCCCCGCCCCGCCCGGTCCACGGCCTACAGAGGGCTACAAGAAGAATGTCGGGGCATGTGTCCGGGCGTGCCGTCCCTTTCGCGCGCGGCCGCGCCTGCGACTTCTGGCCTCCCGCCGGCGACACACATGACATCCCATCCAGTGTAGGAGGAGTACGTGCATGCACCACGACGACGCTGGCTCGCGCGTTTCGTCGCCACTGCCGACCGCGACCGCGCGCGGGGCTTCGATCGTGTCGTGTCCCGTCGCTAGCCTAGCGGTCCCGTCATCACTGAACATCATCAGCCGGCGTGGGAGCGCTAGTGACCTTGACGCTAGGACAATGCCGGCGACGTACGGCGACCCAGGCCGACGCGTCGTCGTCGGGGAGCATGGCCTTGTGCCGGGCCGTCCGGCAACAGTGTCGCCGTCGCGGGGGGCCGAGAGGAGGTCAGGTCCATCGGCTGATAGAGGTGGCGAAGGCAGCGTGTTCCCAGCGTTGGTTCGCCCGCGGCCCCGCACTCGGCGCGCGGCCGATTCGGGCGCTCGTTGCGGTTTTCACGTACGCGGGCCTGTCAACGGATCCATCTCGTTGAGTACGAGTACGATCGACGTGGACATGGCATTACGCGAACAATTAAGCTCGTGTCGTGCGGATTTCGGGCCATCTACCGACAGATTTGGCCACCATTGCCTTTCTCATGATGGTGCCGCACGCAAGCGGCAAGCTATATAGGGGCCGTCCAAGTAACGAACTTCTCTTTAGTCTTTATTGTACACAAGGCCGTTGTACTTGCAAATGGTCGTTTAATTCGTCGTTCCTCCGTCGCATCAAGGCTTCCAAAATGGTTCACAGGATGTGCTTATATATGATCGAAAATCTGTACACTGAAATGACTGATGTTGGTTTTGCTGTTGTTTTTTGTAACCTCGTGTTTTTGTTCTTTACTCTTCTAATAAAAACCCAGCAAATCTCTTATCGCCTTTCTAAAAAAACAATAGAGGTTTAAGAATTGTACATTTGGCCGGTAGAATAGGTAAATTCGTGTGAATACATACATGTGGTCTATGTGTTGGGCACCCGTATACTCATTATTAACAAAAAAGTATATCTTGCGACAAAACAATAACAACAATAATGACGATGATGCTTGTTATTTTGAGCAAAAGCAAATTGATTTTAACATAATCCAAAGTTACACCAAAAACATGAGACTTTTAATCCGGTGACTTCAAGAGCTGTTCGGAGCCGTTTTCTTTCAAACGGGGTAAAATAAAATGGCTCCACCAATGAAGCCCCTAAAAACGTACTCACACAGAGTTTTGGGTGTGAAGGAGCTAAAACTAGTGGCTTCTCCCGGCTTCACCTTATTCTACGCGGCGTTCTATGAGAGCATATTTCAAGAAAGGGGTTGTTTGCTAAACGATTTACCAAAATAGCTCTAGCTCCACCGATAGAGTTGTTAATAGAGCTGAAGCCTCTAAAAAACAGCTTCACTAGTGAAGTGGAGGCGTGCCAAACGAAAAATATATGCATATGTAGTAGCTGCCACATTAGCCAAAGAACATCTTACCAATTTTATCGTGGAAGACTATTTGGAATAAAATACAATATTGCATAATCTTGTATGATTAAGTTGAATGCACCCGGTTCAACCCAAAATAATGAAAAAGGGTGGGTAATCTATTATCTTAGCATTTAACCCACAAAATGAGGAGGACCATGGTGTGGAGATACTAAGGCTAGTCTCAATTCATGTTTCATGATAGTGTCATGCACATTAAATAGGGTGCCACATAAGCAAAATTGCTAACTTGGCAGGGTCATTAAATGAAGGAGTTTCATCATATGAGAGAGGAGTTTCATCCCCATGAAACCCATATGGCTTGGTTACCTAGCTAGTTTATAGTCTTATTAACTGTGCCATGAAACAATGCATTAAGACTGGCTCATCTACACCCTTGACATCCTCAATTGGCAAGTACTCACTCTATTCCAAATTGTTAGTTATTTTAGTTTTTCTCAATACATAGCTTTATAGAGGTATGTAGATATAAATTACAGCCTGTTTAGTTCCGAAAAGTGAAAAGTTTTTGGTATTGTAGCAATTTCGTTTGTTTGTGACAAATATTATCTAATCATGGACTACCTAGAATCAAAAGATTCGTCTCGTGATTTACAGCTAAACTGTGTAATTAGTTTTTGTTTTCGTCTATATTTAATGTTTCATTCATGTGACACAAGATTCGATGTGACAGGAAATTTTGAAAACTTTTTGGTTTTTAAGGTGAACTAAACAAGGCCTACGTCTAGATGCATAGTAAAAACTATATATTTAGAAAAGCTACAACAACATACAATATAATTTAGAATGGATGGAGTATTATAGAACGTTTCTTCCAAGACCGTTGGATAAGTATCATGGAATGAATGGAGTAGGTAGTAACAATATTTTTTTGTGAACGAGGTAGTAACAATATGCGAGGTAGCTATCTATATCTTATTTGGAAGAACCTCATGATGAATTTATACTAGTGAAACAACTGATATAGGCAGCAAGGACGTTGATTGAAACTTTTACAATCTTGAGAGCTAAGCCACACCTTACTTGCCTGATTCTTGTCTAGAGAATATCCTTCTCCCTCTCTCTTATGCTATTATGAGGCTTGACTAACTTTCATGATTTGTTTATATATATATCTTGTATCCTAGGTGTCTTTTTTATAAGGCTAGTTTTAAAAGTCCAATGAGTTTTTTTAAAAAAATTGAACTGCTCACTGAAAGTTCAATATGGACGCGTTAGGCTGTAAGTAGCAGCTACTGCGCCTACAATATCTTACAGAGAGGGAAAAAGAGCAGCCACATCTATAGCTGCTTTTAGCTTAAGCGATCTCTCTGAATATTCCTTCCTCGTGTCTAATTTGTAAATTTCTCAATAATGTGCTATATAATGGTGCAAGACAAGACTATTCATAGCGAGATAAGTTCAATGGCCCTGCACACAGTCCCAGCCTCAGGCCTTCGAACGGCTATAAGCCGGTAACCAAAGCATAAGCAACCATCAGGTACTGTATAATGCAACTAAGGATCCTTTTGATAGGGCTTTGCTCCTCCTAAAATATCTCAGGCTCCGATTCTGGCTTTTAATGTAGAGTAACTTTTTTGGTAGAGCTGAAACCGTTTTTTTTATAAAAATGATTGATAAAAACAGCTAGAAGAAGCCATATTAGTTTGGCAAGGCTCCTTGCAAGAGCTGTCCAGAGGCCGGAATCGCCACTTTGGAGGTTGCAAGTTGCAACGGGCCGGGCTCGTACTGTTTGATGGTAAGACCAACAGCAACCGGAGACAGGGACAAACATTTACCGGCATGCAGCTATAGCCTATAGGCTTTTGACTTGTGTGGAAGTACTTAATCATAGCCATTTCATGTATTCAAGTTTGCCTGATATATTTCATATATGCTCTACAGTCCACGTCACCTTAGCATGCACCGATTATATGAGCCCGTCTACGACCAGCCAATTAAAAATGTGATACTCGCAACTTGTTAGACTGTGTTATCTACACAATGTCAAGGTCATCAAAAGGTCAACTGGCCTTGTTAGCAATGCCAATGCATGCATGCTCAAATTGCAAAGTGGCAGAAGACTCCTGCACCCTCCGGTGCAGTGAGTCAAATTTAGCTAGTATAGGCTTTTGCGTCACCTTGTTTAGTTGCTTCCCTAAGAAACATCCATGGCTAGGTAACAACCTTTTTTTGATGAAACCAGAGGGGTTTGTACCCTTATAGGAATTTTCATAAACTGAAAAGAAAGTAGAGTTTACAGGTAGTAGAATTAAGAGACAAAAAAAAGGAATAAAGAAAATATAACTCAAAATTTAGATTACAACAGATTTTAGATCCATAAAACAAAAGTTTGCAAGACGCTCTAATGGATAAGAGGTTCATCTCCTTTCTTAAGGTTAATTTCATCCACTGTATATTGCAACCGAAAGCTGATGATTGTTGAAAATGTGATCATTTCTTGTCTTTCAGATTGTCTAACACATTATTAGAATCACAGTAACATGAAGAACTGCAGGTGAGATTGTTCTTTTATTTGCAGAACTACCTCCGGGAAAGAGGAACCTATTAGGACACTCCCAATGCTAGAAACTACATATAGTTTCTATACTCATTAATTCTTATAGACACTATATATAAAAACTATGGTTCCAATGGATAGTTTCTATAGAATATTTTTATATCCAATCACATTCATTCTCTCTCCATTCTTAGCCAATCATATCACTTCATGTCTTGGATTTTGTGTAGACATGGTTTCTA
>Ga0182004_10000233_pt1 | contig 29677 bp, 17 predicted proteins | sample Sormic07211540_1_FD_120479 | JGI IMG/M metagenome (GOLD analysis project Ga0182004, IMG submission 120479) | Endophyte microbial communities from Sorghum bicolor roots, Mead, Nebraska, USA - 072115-40_1 MetaG | ecosystem: Host-associated > Plants > Roots > Unclassified | place: USA: Nebraska...
AACTTTCAGGATGTGCATTCTCCCTGACTGCATAATTTACAGTTGATGCATTGGACAATGCTTCCATGGCTTCAGCTGCCATCTGAGTACATGGCCCAATATCATATGCATCATATAAATCATCAGTAGAACCAACAGGCTCTGGCTTCTTAAAAGAATTCAAGCCTGAGTCACGACCATTACATTCTGTTATGGAACCAACAATGGTCTGGGAGGTCAAATTCTTTGCTTGAGTATTAGCATGGATCCTTTGTTTTTTCCTGGAAATCATAATGGTTGTGCACTCATCATTACTGGAGTCATCAGCCCAGTCAAAAATACCTGCCTTTTGGAGTGGGCTACTGCAGTCACCCCTTTTGGCCAGGCACTGGGCTACTTTTGTGCCTAATATAGAAGCTGACTTTGTTCCACTCATTGGCTCAGCACTTATTTTCTGAGAAGTTCCTATGTCATCTTCTACCAGCAGTCTTTCCACAATATCAATAGCAGTAGCCTGTGATTCATCACCAGGCTCCTGTGAATTAAGGTAATTTAATCTTCCCTGAACTCTTGTGGTGCTCATTGTACCCAGGCTGTGGTTGCTGGAGATACAGGCAAGCAGAACCTATAAGATTGAAAACTGTGAATAGCATACCAACACCAGATAAATTGCGATGTGATTATTGAATTGATAAGAAAACATAAACTTGATACTAGTGCTGGAATATTCTCAAATTCAAATGGTCAGATGATGCATATATAAACACCAATACTGCAAATATGGAAGGAACATTTTGAAACGGATAAAGTATTCAAATGCAGATATACAAACCCACATGTGCAGAGAGAAAAAAATGTATGATTACAAGATAAATGACCATGTTGCCCTGTCCTAGTGTCCTGGCGTATGCCGATTTAAGGCAACACAACCAACTGCAAGCAGAGTTTCAAGAGAAGTCGTGCAGGCTGGAAAGCTACATGTGGTAGCCAGCGGCAAGGGGTTATAGCAAGCTACGATATCTCTGTTGAAACAAAATCACAACTGCTAGTTTCACAGACGCGTCGGCTTGACAATCTCACGCTCACTGCGCTCGTCACGAAGCAATCGCCAAAATCCCACTCCGCGTAAATATGGGGTTTGGCTTGAGGTTTAGGATAGGAGAGAAGCCCATCGCACTCCGCAGGCGATGTTAATAGAGGCCGTGTGGAACAATCGGCAATCAGAGGTTCGACCAAATCCCTCTCGTCCGCAGCGAGAAACGAACGATTCAGTGCCGCGGAGAACATGATCATCAAACTTGATGAACAAACCCAAAAAAAAAAAGTGCGAAAATATTGGGGGAACCGAGGGATTATCGAGTATACCTCCGTTTGCAGAGAGTAAGGCCAGAAATCCTGCAGGGTATCGCGTCTTCGCTTCGGCACTAGTCCGCCATTGATCGAAGCGAGCAAGATCGATTCGGGGCTCGGTGGGGTGGGGTGGAAATGCGACGGCCAAGGACGGATGGGGGGAGTGGGGGGCAGCGGAGGAGAGATGATGAGTGCGCTGAAAGAGGGAGCGCCGGTTCCTTCCGAAGCAAAACGCCGCGGGAGAAGCGTACTCGGGAAGCCAAAACGGCGCCTCCTTCCAGAGGAAAGAAGCAAATTTGGAGGAAAATTTCGGCCGCGCAAATTTGGACGAAAATTTCGGCCGCGAACATCTTTTGCGGGAAAAAATAAAGTACACGCGCCGAGCGAAATTAAATAAATTTAGTAATAAAAAAATTATTTGCCACTCCCTAACATCTTTCTTGGTCCAACTGCAATGGTGCAGAAGGATGGTTACGGTAGATTACAATTTACAACAGGCGTGGAATTAGCTTATGTCAAAACTAGGTTAAGGGGGTGTTTTTCTCCTTTGATCTAAAAAAATTTGGATTTTGATTTATCATTTTGTATAATAAAACTAAGCATCATGCAAAAATTTTAGCAAAAAAATGACTATTCTTCATTTTAACTTTTAGCCTTAGGATGCCAAAAAACCCAAAAAACCACTAAGAGGGCAATAAATTCTGCATTTTAGATGGAACTAAATATAACCTTAAAAATTTTGACATTTTGTTCATCATTCTAGAATAGTTGGCATCTTGCATTTTATGGGAAACTAAACACCCACTAAAAGAAACAAGCTCATTTGCTAGCAGAATCTTAAGAGATGAATACGTAGTTTACAGCATTCCTGAACAAAGGCCTTGTTTAGATTCAGAATTTTTTTGAATTTTAACACTATAGCACTTTCATTTTTATTTAACAAAAAATATCCAATCATAAGGTAACTAGACTTAAAAGATTCATCTCACGATTTACAGATAAACTGTGTAATTAGTTTTTATTTTTATCTATATTTAATACTCAATGCATGTGTCGCAAAATTCAATGTGACGGAGAATCTTAAAAAGTTTTTGGTTTTTGGGGTGAACTAAACAAGACCTAACCAGGGGTAGCATCTAGCCCTAAAGTACTGTTGACTAATTTGTTGTGAGAGAAAAACACTGTGGCTGACAAATTTGGCTGATAAGCTCAAGCGAACAAGGCGATTGACTGATTGTCATCACCGATCAAAAGATAAATGGAGTAGCATCTAGCCCTAACTCCTAAACAGAACAGTAGCATCTAGCTGCCATAACATAACAGAGTTACAGAAGTTTGCATACATCCAACATCAGGCTTGTAGCATCATTGAACATGAAAAGCGAGCACCAAAGAAATGTTCAAGAGAACATTTTGATATCTGACGACGACCCGCTGTGGGTTAATAGTCCATGTTGCGGTATCCTTCCTTCAGTTCTTTAGGAGTCAGCAACATCGTTAGATCATGCTCATGCCGCCACATCCAGGGGACTATGGGAGCCAGTACATGTGTCTATGAAGTCCAAATGGAGGTTCTGGTTCAAAGTGTTAAGATGCTACTCTTTTCGTTTAGCCACAAAGAGTTTGCTCATGTCTTCAGTAACAACATTGCTCCTGTGAAGCAGTACCAAAAGATAGACATTACTCAGGGATACAAAATACATAATGTGAACAATTGGCAAATACATACTGGGACTGAGCCCACAAACCTCATTCGATTGGTTAGCTGAGGGGGTGAGAGAATACAAATAATGAGATGGTCCCATATGACACCGAAAGGGACATGAAAAGAATTAAAAACTAACCTTCCACGAAGCTGTGGTGGAATTAGAGCGTTCCCTGCTGCACTTCTTATGCCTCCGTGTTGTGATTGCATCCTTGGAATTTTACTGCGTGCGTCATGAAGAGCAGACCCGTTTGATTCTCTCTTCCTTGATGCATTGTCTGCAGGGGGAGCAAAGAGATCTGCAACATCTGGTAGGTCCAATGATGGTGTGGCCACAGAGACATTACTCGAATTAATCGGTGCTACACTCCTGGACCAAAACAACAAAACCAATAAGTTAAGAACTAAACAATACCATATGAAACCTATAAAGTAATGGTGGGGGTACTGGTAATAATGTGCTGTGCATTTAGGAAACTGACAAGTAGTCAAGTATACATCCAGAATAACACTTCAGCATGCAGCTAGAACTGAAAATAAAAAATCAGAAGAAACAAAAACAATACCAGTAACCAAAATAAAGAGGGAGCAATGAATTACATTCGTACCCAATACAATAAGGAGATTAAATACAGAAGGGAAGTATCTGCTTTAAATAACCAATATCAATTGCAACATTTTTGCCCAATAAACCAAAGCATCACAGGGCATTCAATAATCTAACTTATCCTATTAGAAAAACAATTTATTTCCTTTCCCAAAAGAAAGGAAGAATATCAGGGACAAGGCAAATATGCTCTTTCTTACTTGTTCGAGTTTAGAGAAACTACCAGGCCCATGCAAAGGGAACAGAACAGTCTTAGTGCCTCGTTCTGACAACAAGCGGCCTGTATAAACCATGATAAGAGTAATCTAGCACCACACGAAAACCACCACCAAATCGATTGGGTCTTATATAAGTATAAAATTTCCAGACTGATTTATACTGGCATGCTAAAGTAGAACAACATTATCACCATCTAATTGTGGTACATGGTGAGCATTAAGAGGAAGGACCATGAAGAACCCAATGCAGCAGCAGTAGTGAACAAATGCATTGTCATTCCAGAATTTATATGTGACTGACTTGTTCACATATAGTTAATTTGGCCATAAACAAAATGCACTCTACATGAAGTCGGTTGCATTCATAAGCCATCATTAAGCATTCCAAACATTGCAAAATAGAGAATACCATTGTGGTCAATGAGATGTCCCGGGACCAACCTTATCATTTTAGATACAGTGTTTAGTTGGATTAAATTGGGTTCCCTTGAGTGCTGCTAAGCTTGTGAAGTGAATGTATTGATGTGTTTATACAGGGAGAAAAAGTTCCGTGGTTTATAAAGAGAATGGATGAAGCTGTGCTATTATAAAGGGAAGGGCAAGCACATCCTGATGAACAGATATGTATAGAAGTGTAGAAGTAAATCGCATCCCTAAAGGAGCACATTGCAAAACGCATGCATGCCAATATTCATTCCGAATTAAACCTTCGTCACCAGAGATGTCGTGCTACTGTGAGCTAAGTACATGGGAAAGCGAAACAATCGTATTGATGCAGGGTTTGCTAGTACAGCGACTCGATAGCCGGTAGCTTCAGTTTCCAGTACAGCACACTCAATCAGGCAGCCCCGTCAGCTGGTCACCTACCAAGCAACACCCATCTCTACATGCGAAACCCTAGAGAGAGAAGACAGCAAGGAGAGAAGCTTACTGGCTGGCTGCCGGCGGCGGCAGCGTAGGCCGAGGAGCTGCACCCACTGATGTAGAAGGAGACGGAGGCCTTGGCTCCGGACCGATGGGGGCAGGCTGTGGCGCCGGGGCGACGGGAGGCTCGCCGGCGTCTTCCTCGTCGGAGGAGGCGTCGTAGGCGACCAGCGACATCGGGCCCGGGTCGGCTGCGCCGGATGCTTCCTCTGGGTTGGGTTCCTTTCGGCTCCATTTAGACGTGGGCTGTTGGGGCAAGAAAAGCGAGCCCAATTGGAGTCTAGTCTTTAGCTAGTTTAGCCAAGCTGCGGGCTTTTTGGTCCTCCATAGGTTTTCGAAAAAAAAAATATGTGCATCTTTCTCAAAGGAAAAGGTCTACTCTTCCTCCCCCAGAATTCACCCAAGTCCCTTTTAATTCCTCCGATTTTTAAAATCGGGCAAACTATCTCTTTTAATTTTTTAAATCGTGCATTTTATCTTTCTAGAGCAGTTTCGAAGAAGGTCTTACAAACGATGGTTTTGCTACACTCACAGTGATTTTATTTTTTCCTTTTTAGTTATTTCGACATAATATTTGAAAAATCATAGTAAATCACAAAAAAATTATAAAAATAAAAAATCAATTTTGTTGGACTTCATATAATATAGTTTGCTTTAGTACAAAGTTTTCGCTATGAAGGTTTTGTCCTTTTCTTTTTCATTTATTTGGTTGATTATTTAAAAATCATAAAAAATCATAAAATAGAAAAACTAACTTTGTTGGATTCCATATGAGTAAATATACACAGTGAACATATAATATGATATGATTTAGTCTAACAAAATAATTATAGAAGTTGCAACTATGAATTATTTCAAACAATTATAGAAAAGCATAATTTTAAAGCTATAGTAAAAAAGTTGTACAAAAGTATATCATATTATATGTTCACTATGTAGATATGCTCATGTGGAGTCTAACAGAATTAGATTTTATATTTTATATTTTTTCTATAATTTACTATGATTTTCCAAAGATTTAGCCAAAATAAACAAAAAATATATATAACATATGTGTAGATCTACTCATGTGGAGTCCAGCAAAATTAGAATTTCTATTTTACGTTTTTTCTGTGACTTATTATGATTTTTTTTAAAGATTTAGCCTAAACAAATAAAAAAGAAAAAAGACATAGCAGAGTCACCATTCACTATAGTAAAACCACCTTTAAAACCACTCCAGGAAGATAAAATGCACGGTTTGAAAAGTTAATGGAGGTGGTTTTCTAATTTCTTGAGTTGAGAGAGAAAGCGGACTTTCGTGAAAGTTGGGAGAGAAAAGGTAGACTTTTTCCAAAAGAAAATATGCATGGCTAGGTACGTCCAAGCCCAGTTTACTTCAACAAGCACGGTAGCCCAAGTATGGGCCTAGCTTTCCTCCATTTTTTTAAAAAAGTAAACCAATAATTATTGATATGTTTAGTTTTGGACCTTGATGGGCCTAGATGACAACATGGTATAAGTTCAATTTTACTCTTTTTTTATATAAAACATTTACATATACAAGATTAGGGGGGCTGGTTTAGCTTCTAGAAAATGCTTATGCAACTAAAATGTAGGGCACCGATCAATGTGAAGCTAAGGCCTTGTTTAGTTCACCCCAAAAGATTTCCCGTCACATCGAATCTTGCGGCACATGCATAAAGCATTATATATAAATATAAACAAAAACTAATTACACAGTTTACCTGTAAATCACGAGACGAATCTTTTGATCCTAGTTAGTTCATAATTGAACAATATTTGCCACAAACAAACAAATGTGCTACAATAGCGAAATCCAAAAACTTTTCGCATCTAAACAAGGCCTAAGTTCGTGTAGTACAATTTTTTTAGAACTTTTGACCCTACTTTCAAGTGTGTGTTTTCCTAAATGGATGAAAGTAGAGAGACTTTTCGCAACGGTTTCAATAGAGACAAAGAGCGGGAATAGGTTTCATAGTTGTTTTAACCAAACAACTTACTGTTTTTCCACAACGTATTGTTCAAAGTTGCTTTTCCACAGCTCATAACTGAACAAAGAGACGCTAGAGTACCTAAAGTGGCTCATGTGTCCATCGCTCTCCAACCAGCGCTCCTACAATGCGATCTGACTGCTAACATGCAGATTGACAAAGAGAAGAAGAGTGCAAGCAATTGTTCAAGGTCCCAAAACTTAAGGGCCTTTACACTAAGTCATAATTAATACAGTAATAGCTAATCCTTTAAATAAGAAAAAAATGTGGAATATTCAAACAAACCTGTAATTGATTGTTTGTTATTAATTGGACCAATTCACCAATGTAAGGTCCAGTGGCATGTCCACCGGACTGCTTGGCTTCCTAGCTTCCAACTTGAAGTGAAAAAAAAAATGATTTGGCTATGCCTCCTTTACTTTTACTTTAGACTATCTCCAACAATCGTCACCTAAAATACAAGACTCATTTGTCCTTTAGGTAGCGCTACAGATAAAAGGTTTCATACCTATTTTTAGTCTTCTCCGATCACAAGACCTAAAAGACAATACTCTCTGCATAGGTCTCGAAGAGAGAGGATACCCAAATTTGAGTTATGCCTCTCGTGATACCCAAAGTGGGTCTTCTGTATGGGTACTCTGTTGGAGGCTATAGGTACTGTATTGGAGACCCATTTTGGGTTTGGGTTCCCAAATGGATTTGGTGTTGGAGACAGCCTTAAGTGAAAGAATGCCCTGGTTATGATGTTTTTTTTTTTCAAAATTTAAGACCCCATCATGATTCAGGGCCTCCAAATCTTAGGTACAGTCCTATTCCTAATCGCCGAGTTGTGTTAGACTAGTAATCTTTGTTCGCTTCAACTTATCACCATCACCAGAATTTTACAGTCAGCCAGCAATGTTTTTCTTTCACAACAAATCAGCATCAGCGTCATTCTTTCTTAATTTGTGTACTCGGAGTCGGAGCTGAAACACCATCTGTTATCTGTTATGGAGGGAGTACCATGGTGGAGGTTGCAACTGACAATCAAGAAAGGAGCTAGAAATGTGCTTGAGACTCTGAGAGGGACGTCGGTATCTTTGGCCTCCATGGAGCTGAGCTAGAAAGCTGCAAGCTGTAATTGTCCACTCCCGCATGGCCGCATGTGCTGCATGGCATGTAGTATGTGCCAGTGTCAACGAAGACAGTGATCAACTCCATCTGTTGCCTGTTTCGTGATAGCATGCCATCCCAATTCCCATACCCCCATCTCCGTCGTTGTTGCTGGCTCATCGGTGTCGATCGCAGCAGTTCGTTTCATCACATCACTCTGCCTAAAATTCCATCTTCGTCAACAACCAGCTCGGGAAGCAAGCAGCAAGCGAAGCACTGAAGCAGAGGACTGTCTTGCATGCCCCGCCCCTCTGCTCCTCCTCCTCCCCCACTCCACTCCACGTCTCCGCTCCCGGCCCTCGCTCGCTTGCTCATTAATGGCGGGCACTGCATGGTTGGCGCCATCCATGCCCATCAATGCCTCCACCCACCTCCGGGCCGCCCCGCCCCCATCTATCTACATATCCACGCCGATCGGGCGCTTGCTTCCAATCCAGCGCCGGCCGGACCGTTGCATCCATCCCCATCCCCATCCGTCACCCACCCCGCGCCCCTCCTCCTCTCCCAATGCCGGCTGCCGGCCAGCTCCGTCCCCGGGATCCTTGAGCTGGAGGTGGGTGGCGACGTAAAGGTAGCCGCTTGCGTTACTACTGCGGCTCATCTCCTTACTTATCCATCACTGCAACCCTGCTACACATCGGCGCGGTGCCGTGCCGTGCTTGATTCTGTTCTGTGCTCTGCTTGCCGTTTCTTTGGTTTGTAGGTGGCGGTGGATGACCAGCTCTCAGAGTCTGAGCGGAGGATCGGAGGGCGTTTCGTTAGGTCCGCGGTTGGTGAGCGGCGGTCGGAGCGGTCTCGCGCGCGGCGGGGTCGTTGGGTGATGCAGGAATCGGGCTCTGGGAGGGTGGGAATACCTCGCGCTCGCGCTCAAGGTGCTCGATTAATTACCTAGCTAGTGGAGCGCGCGCCTGTGAGCCGAGCCCTTCCTGCTGCACTGACTACTGGGCTTGGGAGATGGTTGGGAGCGTGCACGTCAATGGATCGGTCCACGGTGGCAATGGCACGGCCACGGAGGAGCGGCTGGACGAGCTGCGCCGGCTGCTCGGCAAGTCGGAGGGCGACTTGCTGAAGATCGTCAGCGTCGGCGCCGGTGCGTGGGGCAGTGTCTTCGCGGCTCTCCTGCAGGATGCCTACGGCCATTTCCGGGACAAGGTGCAGATAAGGATCTGGCGCCGCCCGGGGCGGACGGTGGACCGCTCCACCGCGGAGCACCTGTTCGAGGTGATCAACTCCAGGGAGGACGTGCTCAGGCGCCTCATCCGCCGCTGCGCCTACCTCAAGTACGTCGAGGCGCGGCTCGGAGACCGCACGCTGTATGCTGACGAGATACTCAAGGATGGCTTCTGTCTGAACATGATCGAGACGCCGCTCTGCCCTCTCAAGGTCGTCACCAACCTGCAGGAGGCCGTCTGGGATGCCGACATCGTCGTGAATGGGGTGCCGTCAACCGAGACGAGGGAGGTGTTTGATGAGATCAGCAAGTATTGGAAGGAGAGGATCAGTGTTCCAGTGATAATTTCCCTTGCCAAGGGAATAGAAGCCTCGTTGGATCCAATACCTCGTATCATTACACCTACTCAAATGATTAGCTCTGCAAGTAAGAACCTCTCTTGTCTCTGTCTTGTCCCTGCCTGCGTATTTTAAACTTGAAAGATTCAACCAACAAGTTTCCTTAAGGAAGTTGAATAGTCTTGGTTGCTGAAAAAAGTTTATGATTTGTGACATGCATGATAAGCTGATTGAGATAGTGTAATAATTAAATAGCAGAATTCTTTATCAGTGTACTCCCTCCTTTCCAAATTATAAGTCATTCCAAGAATCTTGGAGAGTCAAAACATTTTCAAGTTTGACAAAAAATATAGAGAGAAATATAAAGATTTATGTCATAAAATAGGTACACTATGAAAATATAACTAACAAAGAATCTAATGATACTTAGTTGGTACAAAAAATGTTATTATTTTGCTATATAAATTTAGTCAAACTTGAAAAACTTTGACTCTCCAAGATTCTTGGAATGACTTATAATTTGGGACGGAGGGAGTACAAAATGTTATCATGTGGAAAGTTCATTTGTGTACTGCACATCTCTGACAAACGAACCTGATGTCTGTAGTCTATGCTAATAATTTCATTACGTTAGGACAGCATGAGCCCATTTACTGCTTCTCTTCTATACCATAACTAGATAGTAATTTGCACAATTAATGCCATTAGCTGCTGAACACAGTTAGTTTGTGGATATGCGCTCACCAACAATCCATTCGCTCCATGATATAGTATTAAAATTTCTCCTCCATTTGAAGACTGTACTGAATTCTAATTGATGTGTTTACTTGTCTGTTCCAATTCTTTATTTACCATGTGTTTTATGTATACTGTAAGTCAAACACACCAAGGTTGTAAATTTATGGCATGATCATGACATGGTGCTTATCTTCATTCTTCAATACTCTGATGGATGGAATGGCCTTGATCTTGACATGCATCTGGTTGAAATGTATAGTCAGTTGTTGTTTTTTCTCTGCTTAATGCTTGGCCTGCATATTTGAGCTCAACAGTACAGTCTGATATTTTTTAGGGATGCATTGCAGCTGGAGTTCCAACTGAGAATATACTGTATCTAGGAGGACCAAACATCGCCTCAGAAATTTATAACAAAGAATATGCAAACGCTCGAATCTGTGGATCCAACAAGTGGAGGAAGCCTCTTGCTAAGTTTTTGAGGCAGCCACATTTCATTGTCTGGGACAACAGTGATCTTGTCACTCATGAGGTGATGGGTGGCCTGAAGAATGTCTATGCAATTGGCGCTGGTAAAACTAACTTCTATGTCTTTTTAGCTGTCAACACTATTGTACAATTGGCATTCTACTCCTTGACATTGAAGAAAACATGACAAACAGGGAAATGTTTTTCTTTGCTTAAATTTTAGTTGATCTCTTAATGGTCATCCATCGGGCCATCAACATGACCTCTTTGCTTGAATAGAGTATGGGTGGGGTACACTAAAATCAGAAGAGCTCCTTAGAATTTTAATAAGAAAAGAAACAATCGAATTGGAAAACCTTGAAATAGGGAATAGAGTTAAATGCTTGCTGCTTACTTTTTGATAATTTCCATTCTTTGAATGAACGTTGAGTACCTATTTTATCATATTTCTCTTTATGTTTCAGGAATGGTGGCTGCTTTAACGAATGAGAGTGCAACAAGCAAATCTGTATATTTTTCTCATTGCACATCAGAAATGATCTTCATCACTCATTTGCTGACAGAACAACCTGAGAAACTCGCTGGTCCTCTGCTGGCTGACACTTATGTAACTCTCCTAAAAGGTCGCAATGCATGGTATGGGCAAATGCTTGCCAAGGGAGAGTTGAGTCCTGACATGGGCGATAGTATCAAGGGAAAGGGAATGATTCAGGTAATATAATGACTGTTTTTTTTTTGTCCTGTTCTATTGATTCTGAGAATCTAACAAATGTTGGAAGGCAACAATTTCAGAATATGTCGAAGTTTCCTAGATATTTGATAACCCTGACATCTGCAACCATACCTTTTCCTTATTTACACACCGTGATCATTTTATTATTCCATTGGACAGGGTGTCTCTGCCGTTGGTGCATTTTTTGAGCTGCTTAGTCAACCCAGCTTAAGTGTGCAGCACCCGGAAGAAAACAAGCTGGTCGCTCCAGCTGAGCTATGCCCAATTCTGAAGAGGCTTTATAGAATACTGATAAAAAGGTTTGTGCTATGTATCACCATTACTCTCCACATAACTGGAGAGATTTACAGTGTGCTTGAGGAGTGAAAAGTGACCGCTTCTCACTCATGCATTTCACTGCTTTCGTTTTACCCTTCTGATATAGTATACCTGACTTGTGTGCAGGGAGCTCCCAGCAAGGGACATCCTCCAAGCACTGAGGGATGAAACGATGAATGATCCTCGGGAAAGGATTGAGATGGCACAAAGCCATGCATTCTACCGCCCGTCTCTCCTTGGAAAACCATGATCTAGTTAATCCTGTAAATTAGTAGAATATAAACAGACGCTGTGCTTCGAGCAGGTGTCTCCCCTGTGCTTGCTGTCCTGTGTCCGACCTGCATGGGGCTTTGTGAGTTGTCTAATTCTTTGTGCTTCCTCATTGCTATAATGTACAAGAGATTACTGAATCAATAAATGTTCTAAGTGCATATTATATGAACACCCAATTTGAAAAGTAGTCAAGGAAGATTTCTTGCTGGAAATTGGCATCGTGCAACGTGTTGTGTGGGTGTGTCTGATTTTCACGGTCAAGATGGGCTTGTTTGCGGATGCTTTTCTCAGTTTTCTGCAATATTCCTGCAGCATAAAGATATGTAATGACACAAGAACTCACAAGATGAGAAACTTGCCCGTCAGGTGCTGGCTGACCGATATGTAACTCTCCTAAAAGAGCACAATGCTTGGAACATGCCAATGGTTGCCAACTGCCAAGGGAGAGAATTAGTCTTGGCATGGGTATATCAAAATGCTACGGAGTACTCCCTCCGTTCCAAATTATAAGTTATTCTAAGAATCTTGAAGAGTCAAAACATTTTCAAGTTTGCCCAAAATATAGAGAGAAATATAAAGATTTATGTCATAAAATAAATACACTATGAAAATATAACTAACAAAGAATCTAATGATACTTGGTTGGTACCAAAAATGTTATTATTTTACTATATAAATTTGGTCAAACTTGAAAAATTTTAACTCTCCAAGATTCTTGGAATGACTTATAATTTGGGACGGAGGGAGTAGTATATAACATTATCAGTACAAGAGATTCCTTTTTTTTTGTGTGTGACTAGATGGTTCAAAGAAAAATGTCTTCCTGAAAATTACTATTTTGCTGTGTCTCAGGCCATACATTTCTTTGAGGAGGCGGCCTACATATTGTAAAACACTTTTCATGTCGACTCTGGAAAACTTTGGCTCTGGCACTAGTTCAGGAAAAAAAAATCTGATTATACACGGTTTCGTGCTTTCGGGCCATATATTACTTCCACCCAAAACATAAAAATTTTCAAAATTCTCTGTCATATTGAATCTTTAGACGTATGCATGGAGTATTAAATATAAATAAAAATAAAACTAATTACACAGTTTGATCGAAATATACAAGACGAATCTTTTAAGTCTAGTTAGTTTATGATTGGACAATATTTATCACATACCAACAAAACACTTACGGTAGCATTTTGCAAAATATTTCTAAACTAAAGACGGCCCTTCATCCCTCGGATACTTCCTGCCTATCCGCCCAACGCCAGTCAGTCAGTCCCCACTCCGTGCACCGGACCCCCCAATCCTCCACAGCGACACCGCATCCGAACTCGGAAGGCGAAGCCGAAGCCGCGGCGCGGATCGAACGATGGCGGCGGCGCTGGAGCAACTGAGCAGGAGCAAGATGTTCGACGGCTTCAACCTCCGCTTCCGCCACCAAAGCGCCACCCTCGGCTGCGCCATGACTTTCTCCATCTACATGCCCCCGTCCCCGGCGTCCAACATACCCGTGAGTGCGCCGCCGCCCTCGCTCCTCTATCCTCTCTCTATCTCTCTCGGTTGGCTAATATGTGCCGCGGAATGTGACGCGGCGTCGTATTGATGCTTTGCAGGTGCTGTACTGGCTCTCTGGCCTAACCTGCACCGACGAAAATTTCATCATGAAGTCCGGCGCCCAGCGCGCCGCCGCCGCCCACGGCATCGCCCTCGTCTCGCCTGACACATCCCCACGTATGTCGAAATTGAACCCCTGCTCCCTCTGTCTGACAGCGTTATGTTTCTAGGGTTTATGCCTGCCCATCTATGTGTTCGGTCCGGAAGCGTGGTGCCTATAGAAAACTTTGGAGGCTCAGTCTGGTGCCTTGAGAATCATAATCTCGCTAGTGGCAAGGTTTATTTGTTTTCTACTTTCAGTAAGTGGCAGTCTGGCATCTAATGGTTGCCTGCATATTCTGGCTGACTGCCAAATTCCAATGTGTAATGAGAGGCCCATTTAGAATTAGAATCGATTGTGTTATCACTCCTTTCGATAGGTTTAGGCAGCATGCAACTGGTTCCTACCCTATGCAAGGACCAGAGTTACATTTTGAAGATGTTAGTAGGCACATTTTTTTAACTCAGTGGAACTAATGCTTATCAAATGCTTTTCAACTTAAAAAGTGTCACCTCCTCAAAAGGGCAGAGTAACCTGACATGTTCCCCTATCGGGGACTTGTCAAGAAAGGTTCTAAAGTTCATAGTGGTATTTGTTCATTGCACTACCACCTACTAGTGACTTTTCACTGTTATTGGTTCATTTATGTGGCCTAACCAGCAATTGTATGGTAGAATTTAGAGCCATTTATTCATGTGAGGTAGCTCATCCTTTGTATATCTGCCAATTAGTTTTAATATCACAGTATTATCCTTTCTATGACTTGTCAGGACTTGTATTGACTTGGATTCCTAAAAATTGATTTGATAAATACAATGCTGCTGGTATATTAGAGAGCTTAAGGAACAAGGGTTTACTATCTGAAGTGTTGATATCTTACAGGCTTGTGTCATGAGTAATCCCACCACTGTAGATCCTTTTTCTGGGATTGGTCTGAGCAAGACAATCTTAGGATTTGTTTTTTTTCTTCTCCCCAGCCTAAACATAGTTGATAGTTGAGTTTAGTGACATAACCAATAGTAACGATTATTTCCTAATTTACCATATAACTAGGGTCCTGTTGATCAATCACTGCACTGTCTGTTCCTTTTCTTGCAAATGATTTGTAGTATTCTCAGTGTGATCTCATTTCTATTAATAGTTTTCACCTTTCATCATTGAGAATACACTTTATATGCTTATTAGTTTCGTACTGTAAATGAGTTATGTTTTCTCCCAGTGTGATCTCATTTCTATTAATAGTTTTCACCTTTCATCATTGAGAATACACTTTATATGCTTATTATTATTTTCTTACTGTAAATGAGTTCTGTTTTCTCATTGCTCTTTTTCTTTGGCTCATGCAGGTGGGTTAAATATTGAAGGAGAGTCAGACAGCTATGATTTTGGTGTTGGTAAGGAATGAAGGATTTTAACTAAGATAATCTTGCTATAAGTTTTGGATTTTGCACAAATATATGTCCAACTTGATTAAATGTCCAACTTCACAAGTTATCCCGTGATGATTTCATTATGCCATTGCCATCATCCGCCTTTCTTAATTGTTACTTCACAAATTCAGCAGGAGGTTATAGGCTAGTCTGCATTAGCTCACTATATGATGGTACTTTTTTTAGGCAATGCATGAGATTTGTTGTGACTACATGTATAAGTCTGTTGCATTGAGCAGCACTTTTACTAGTCCAATCTCTACTAAAGTTAATGGTGAACTATGGCACAATAGATTGCCACATGAATGCATGATATATGATTTTTGTATGGTAATATTGAATCTCATGAACACAAATACAGTTGAAACAAATGCTAAATAAATTTCTATAGTCTATCTACTCTAACTTCCAAGGAGAATGGTTGCTAAGTGCGTAACATAAAGCCATTTGCCCTTGGTTCGAAGGGAGAGAGTATCATCACATATTAAAAGTGAGTAACAATGAAACGTTGCAATCTACTTAACTACTAAAGTTATATTATTACAGTACAGCTGGTCTCAAGTCTGTTCTCAAATTCTCAAATATAGTAATCTCAGATTTAGAAAACTAATAAAAGGCATTCAGGCTTGCAACTTAGGCTCGAATCAAGTTCTTATTTCCCCATTTGTCTCATTTCATTCTCATCCATAACATCAAGCCGCAGATCATCCAAACCAAAAGACACAGCTTGCAATTCAGGCTCATCAAGGCTGGTAAGCCACTTCGAGAATGCCAATATCACCAAGCGAATCAAAAGAATCTCCTCCCACATCCCACTTCCTTGTCTCTCCTGTCTTGTATGCATCAGTCCTTGACAGATGCCTCAGATTTGAGTGCACAAAGACCAAATCTTCAGCACGTTCTGGACTTAAAGAATTTCTCTTGACACTATGGATAAAGCTATATAGGCAGCTGACAAGCGGGGGCTAGGCATCACCAAGCGTCTTCATTGGAGGCAGCGCGAGGTGCGAGCGGGCGTTGGGGGCAGAGGGAGATAAGAGAGCATTGCTTCTTGCTGGGATGGGACGTATCGAATAGACAGATATGTATCGGCCCACATACTCAATATTCAAAAATCGGATACTCCGAAGATATGCATTGCCCGCGTATTTGTATCTGATACGTATCCGATATGCGATACGAGGCTTCAGCCATGTATCCATGTAACACAGTGCATTAGTACATCTTTCTTTACCTATTTATCTACAGTGATTTACATCAGCATTTTTTGCGGAATCATTCATAACAAAAACTTATCAAATTACAAAAGGAGAACAGAAATCACGCCAAAAAAAAAACACTTGGGTTCAATTACGGTGGACCAAACTTGGTAATCTATCGATAAAGTAACAATAGAAGCAACATTCAATTTGTAAGAACTAATCACGCCAATTTCCATATTGATGTATCTAGTGATCTGGATAGGAACACTGCTTACTTCCTGTAGCCCTGATAGTAAATATTTTAGAGTTCTAGCTATACAGTATACAATTCATTTGTGCCTTTTACCAATTATTGTGATCTTGGACCATGGTCACCCTGTGTTAACCTAGGTAGATTTTAGCATATTTGAAAATGAGTGTGCAGTGTCTCTTGTTTGTAGTGCTGCCCTGTGTATGCTCATGGTGATACAGTAGCTGTGCATGATGAGATTCTTTAACGTGTTTTGAGGAAGAGATGGAAATTGGCGCCCTTATTATAGCAAGTAGGTTATAATAGTGCTTTAGTAGTAAGGGGAGGTCCATTACATTCTGTCAAAGCATTACTGTTGGAACATTGCGGAAACACTACTTGAATGTGGTATACACTAGCAGCTTGGATGATTTTATTTCTGCACACACATTCAGATATGTTAACGTTTTCTTTTTGTTACTAGGTGCCGGGTTTTATTTGAACGCCACAAATGAAAAGTGGAAAAACTGGCGCATGTATGATTATGTTGTGAAGGAACTTCCAAAAGTTTTAAGTGACAACTTTGAACAGCTTAACACTTCACAGGCATCAATTTTTGGGCACTCAATGGGAGGGCATGGTGCGCTGACAATTTACTTGAAAAACACTGATAAATACAAGGTACTCTTGGCATGCTGTTTTATTTAGCCAAGATAACCTTTTCAAGTTCGTCCATGACATTCTGTATTGAATCTCACCCTGAATTTTGGGTTTATCATATATTTCAGTCAGTATCAGCATTTGCTCCAATTGCCAATCCAATAAACTGCCCGTGGGGTCAGAAAGCATTCTCAAATTACCTGGGCCCAACTAAATCAGATTGGGAGGTATTCTCCATTTCTCCTCTTTAGAAATCACTTATCTCCGAGACATGTTGGATACTTATAAGTGCCTGATTTGTGTAGGAATATGATGCAACCTGCCTGATTAAAAAGAACAGCAATGTTCCCACTCCTATCCTAATTGACCAGGTATAGTGTTGGCATGTATTCACTCATGTCCTGTCTCTGCTGTCACGTTGTTTCTAGCCAGGCTTGTTTGTTGTCCTATATTTTGAAAACATGAAAGGAACTATTAGCTGTTTGAAAACGAGGAAGTATGATTTTAAGTCGAGTGCGGTGGCACACATGCCCGTGTTGCCAAACCACCTGCCACACAGTGGCGGATCTAGGATGGAGGCCAAGGGGGGGCTAAATAGTGGATATGTAGGATTAAAGCTAGAGATCAATAAAAATTTAAGGCTAATCAACCCTAATTTAATGAACAAATCATACTTATAGGGGGGGCTGGAGCCCACCCAGCCCCCCCTTTGGATCCGCCCCTGCTGCCACACATGTTTTTTTTTAATAAAAAAAGGGTTGACTGCTCATTTTAGTGCTTACATTTGATATCTCTCATTCTTGAAAATGATATCTCACCCAGACCACCCAGCCCGTATCAGAACAAATCCAGGATACATCTGAAAATCTACTTAGCATTATAGCTGGATTTTTTTTTGAGATACCACTGAATCTGACTCAAGTAGCTTTACTCAGATGTTTGTGTGAACATTATTGAGTTGCCATCCTGGATAATAGGTAGGTGGGAAGTTGATGGCAAATGGGGACCTTAGAACATTTTTGTCAATTGGGCTGTTCATGCTTTCTTTGTTACGCTGTTGCACGTGATCGAGTACAGCCATTCTGATGATCTTCTGCACTGGGTTGGATTAGCTTATCAAACGATGAGACCTCTACTTATTAACGTAGCATTTGTAGTACTCCACACATGAGCATTATTCAGAGCCTATCAGGGTCACTTAACAGTTATTAACAGTAGCATAGATCCCTACAGCCTGAATGGATTGATTTAATTTAAAATGTCATGTTTTGATTGAACTGGTTAGAAGTCTAATCGTGTAGGCTCCTAAAGAGTAGGGTAGGGTCAAGCTTATCAACTGGTTCCGATAGATTTTAGAGCTTATAACTATCATACATCACCCACAGTGTGACTCTGGAGAAATTAAATGTCTGATGAGTCTTTTTTTAATTGAAATGTCTGATGAGTCCTGAGGCTATGGTGTGTAGTTTTTTTGTTTGTCTTAGAGTAGAAGTAAAAAAGAGTTATTTTTGTGGGAGTTCTTATCCACTGTGCTGTGCTCTTATTGACAACTTTGTTTAGGGGGATGCTGACAAGTTCCTGGCTGAGCAGCAGTTGCTACCTCACAACTTCGAGGAGGCATGCAAGGCTGTAGGGGCTACTCTGATCTTACGGATGCAGCCTCGATATGACCATTCCTACTATTTCATCGCTACGTTCATGGACGATCACATTGCGCACCATGCTAAGTTTCTCAAGAGCGCCTGACTGCAAAGTCTCCTGTAATTTGTAGCGTGAGGAAGACAAGGAGGCAGAGCTCTGTGGTTTCTGAGGTGTCTGCTTGCAGCATGTTACCCATGCCGACAGTCCTCTCTTGTCTGCCAGCTTGAGGTGAACAACACACCCACATGCGAAATAATATGAAAGATTTGCTGTTCCTGTCCATTGAGGAGCTCGAATGGGACTGATGTTGCATTGATTGTAGTTTCCTTGTCATTCGCTATGCACAATTATTGGCCCTGATGCTGCCATTTCTTTTCTGGTGCAAGAATTGATTGCCCAAGTGTGCAGTTGACTCTTCTCGCAAATCTGCAGGGCAGCAAATCGGTATGATCAGAGCCTGGTTTGTAAGTTGGTCTCGTTGTCGCTGCCCTATGTCAATACGAATTCTGCCATGGTTCCCCCCTTGGTGCTGTCTGTAGTATGTGTTCCTGTGTGCTGGGGTTCAGTTACAGCTTTGCCTATGTCATATTTGCAACATGATGTTGTATCTTGTGTGATCCTTTCTGGCCGAGCTGGATGCCGGAGCATGAGGACGACGCGTCGACGCCAGGCCAGAGTCGCCTTCCGTCCGGTCACTGTTGTAGTTGTAGGGCGGGGAAGGCCTAGGGGGGCTAGGAGGAGACAGTATTTGGCATGCAGCAATGAATGAAGTTGGTGCCTTCGCACCGACACGTATCTGCAGCATAGATATGGATGGTGATGATCATCTCTCGATTCAGAATTTCATTCAGACCATGGTCCCGTCCACTCTCAAGACGTTCAAGATGTTGTGATCTGACCAGGAAAACTGCGATCTACCTGACAGTCATTCTGGTGCTCTGTGTTGCCCTCGACGAACGAATGGCAGTAGGATTTTCAGACAGTCTACCTGTTCTGTTGGGCCTGAGACACAGCCACGACGAGACGAGACGACATGGGCACTGTACCTACAGCATCTAGTACGGAAGATTGCGTCCAACCACCGGGACCAAGCCTGCCCCGGCTCGCCGGACTCGCCGCTGGGCTGTCCATGGCGCTTCTGGACTGGACCCCCGGCCCCCGCGGCCGGTCCTTCTTCCCAGGACCGGGACCTGGGCATCGTGGTCATTCCGTGCGGCTACCAGTCGTCGTGCTTCAGGCTCTCGTGAGTACGTCACGGCTCCTTTTGCACGGACGGCAGTGTGAGCCAGCAACGCCCAGCAAGTGTCGAGCTCCAACACATGTGACTGGAAATGGGCATTGTAGGAGTACCAGATATGGTACTTAATTTAGTTTATGAATGAATTCTAGCTAGTAACTCCACGATATCCTTCCTGTCTTATGAATGATTCTAATACGACATGTAGATCGAGGGGAGTATATTAAACCAATTTCAGCCTCTTTTAATCATGCGAGGCTGCATGCGAGTCGAATTCCAAGTGATGAAATTAAGCAATGCGTGCAATGTCTGCCGCAGACGACATCGATGGGCAATGGCACCAGCGAGACTGACACGTACTTACGAGCTTACTTGTGCCGTCTCCTTTGCTGCGTCAATTCCAACTGTCGATGACGATGGATGGAGATGTGCCCCAGACGAGCAAATCACAGATCAGGTCTCTCGATCTTCTTAGGTCACGCGAATCTCTCTTGGTGCTCAAGCCTCCCGTCCCGGGCCAAATATAATGCAAGCATCATGCAGTCCACCCCTCAGACATGATGCGAGACAAGACAACAATACAACAAATAGCTTCTCAAAAGAGAGATCCACTGTTGCTGACCCATTATATCCACCTTCGCAATCGCCTTTACCCAGCACAGGGATCGGAGAAAGCTAGCTAGCAGAAGGGATCGGTCATGGAGCCTGGAGGAGCACTGGACTGCAAGTAGAAGAAAGCACTGTGGCGTGCGTGTAAAAATATACTACTAACGACGAGGACAGGCGAGACAAGGGGGACAGGATTTGGCGGTGGAATGTAGCGAGATGGAGAGACATGGGGTGGCGATTGGCGTAGTAGGCATGGCCCTGCCCTATGCCCTAGCTAGATGCTAGCCTCCAGCTGCTGGCTGCTCAGCACCCAATCTCTGTGCACATTGCTTCATGCATCCCATCTCTTTCCTTGCACCGCCTCTCTCTCTCTCTCTCTCTGTCTCTGCAATAGTGGATGATGCTTGATGCTATGCTTCATCATCCTCTCGCCCATGCATTTAGCGATCTGCTGCATGCATGCCCCTACCTAGCTCCTGCACCTGTCCTCACCTACTGTTAGCTTGGTGGCACTAATAAGAAGGATCATACTAGTCCTGATTGCCATCATCCATGCCGTTGTCTCGTGGCAACTCATGGGTGATAAGATTGGTGGTGTGGCACTGGGCCAGTTGTATCAACAACTCGTGAGTCGTGACCTGTCATGTTCATCAGGTATCATTTAGGAGGAGCATGACCCTGTTCGCTTGAGTTTATCTGTCAGTCATTCAGCAATATTTTCTGTAACAATAAATCAGTGAACAGTACTTTTAGTCATCATGACTTTCCTGCTAAGCGGACAGACTCTATGTCTTTAGGGACTAGATTCTTAGTGACCCATCATAATGTGTGGTATGGGTCTAGATTCTTGGCGAGCCATAGTTTTGTGTTGGAGTGAAATTTATGCATACAGTAGACTATATATTCTTATTATTTCATAATTCAACAAGGAATAGAAATGAATTCTAGCTAGTCAGGTGCCTTGTGGAATATATGTTTACCTATATTTAATTAAGTCCTCGACTTGACATTGATGTTTGCAGTTTTCTAGATTTCATTTCATGTATTCTAGAATTCAGCCGTGTTATTTTTTCAGTGGTAGAAGACAATGTCTCTGTCGACAACATGTGACTATGGTGACTTTATTAATCTCGAGATTTATTGGTTTAGTCTTTCTTCAAACTATCTATTTTTGTAAAAAAAGAAGAAGATAAATCCCTATGACAATGCCATCAATCTTGAGATCCGCTGGCTTAGTCTTTTGAAGTATCTATGTTTGTAGAAAAATATAGAAGATAAATTCCTATGACAACATTATCAATCTTAAGATTTGTTGATCTAGTCTTTGAAATGTCTGCGTCCGTAAAACAAGATAAATCTTTGAGAGTTACTGCAGTATGCTGACAAGCAAGCAACACGTTATGGGGGGTTTCTTCACGCGTTATATAAAATATGCATGGTACTTTGGTTATAACATGAAGGATGGCACAAAGGATCTTCCACAATTGCAGTACAGGTCATGCCCCTTTTGGTGTCAAGTGTAGTATAACTATTTGGACTGAAATGGAGTACATTATTGTCTCATAGAGCAAAAAAAAAGGGGCATTGTTTGGTTCTCCTTTCCACCCCTCCTGCAGCAATGATATGAACATTGCTCCCTTCCCACCCTCAGAAATGGCCTGTCACCCTTTTATCCAACTTGCTAGCTCCTGGCCCCTACCTTTCGTGTTTAACTTGTGGGCTTGGACTTTATACTTTACTTGCATCCATTGAAGCTGATGCTGTATAGGGATATGGTCCACATCCGAAGAATATTGAAATAACCCAAAAGACCAACGAAAAATATATTAAACGCTACGAGGTGACGAATAATTTGTTACACCTATAGTCTACACCCCATTTTATATGCATACTAACTTTCCTTCAGTGGCAATCTCACAGCCACCAGATCAGATGATGTTATTTTTTTACTGTTATTATTATTATCATGCTTCTCTTTCACTCCTCTTCTGTGGATTAATTTAACAAATTAGCCTTTAGCCTAAAAAGGATTATGACGACGTGGCATATTAATAAAATAAAACCATATTACATACAGTTATGCTTTCTTGATATTTGCATTTTGATTGTAGATTTGTAACCTTTTTTTTAGATTTTCAGCTATAATTAATTGAGCAAAAGGGTCCATGTCATGTTGGACCATGAAGAGATACTAATTAGATTGCGCTTACATCATACATCTGCGGGAAATAATTAAAGAAAACTGCGGTTGAAAGCGATACCCAGCTGGGATAAAAGAATAATAATACTTGTCTTTGTAAAGTACAACCATACACGTCCGTACAAATGAGGCAAACATACTCCAATCCATCCAATTAATTATAGATAATAAAAATTGTTTGGGCTTCAATCACATCAAAGACGAGGCATCGATCCATACAATTAATTACGCACAGCTAAAATTAAATGAAAAGTGAAGTGGAAAGGAGATTATTTTTTTACAGATCAAAAGTAATTCTGCAACAATATGTTTGTGTTAATTTCCACGCAACTTTTTATAGACTCCCTCTGTCTCAAATTAAATCACCTTTTAAACTTGTTATAAGTCAAGCTATTTAGAAAATAACATCATTATTTATGATATCAAATCAGTATCATTAGATATATCATGAAATATATTTTCATAATGTACTTATTTGACATCATAGATGTTGCTATCATTTCCTATAAAATTAGTCAAACTTAATTAAAATAGTTTGACTTGGGGTGATTTTAGATTTTTGGTTTATTTTGAGATGGAGGAGTAATAAAGCTAAAGCTAAAACTTAAAAGTGCTACAAACAAATCCTAATGGATTGGCAGTACACAGCCTCATGAAAGCAACTCAAATAATATTGCAGTTAATTTAGATTGCACATTGCTTTCCAAACATATTTGTGATCTCACCTGTTCTTCCGCAGCTAGCTAGATCTGCTTCTAACAACAGCAAAGCGGGAAATGGAAAGATGATCACAGGGAATAACTTTTTTTGTACTAAAAGTATCAGATAGAATAATTAGAAAACGACACCAAACGAACACGTTTCGTCCAAAGGAAACTGAAATGATAGGTGCGTGCACCCTGAAAGCTGTACATCATGCATTCACTTTTTTATATATAGTATATGTTCTTTCATCGACTCAATGGGGAGGCATTACTTATGCCCTAATTATCCCACGAACAATCGACACATCATTCAGCATAACCCAACAGCATGTTTGTTTTTGAGACAGCATCATCCAGTGTGTCTGAACATGGTGGATAACACAAAATCCAAGCGATGTTGACCTTCTTGTAGGTAGAATATATAGACAGGAGTTGTTATTCCATTTTGCTTATTAGCACACCCAGGACCAGGAGATCATCATCACATACATGCATGTCTATCAAAAGACAGGCATCCTACTAATTATGTATCCTAGTTGCCTCTGCCTGATCTACCACACCGAGTGAAATGTTGTGGCCAACAAAAAAAGTTACAACTGCTTCATTTCCCAACAATATAATGCTATAATGGAGAATAATGTGTTGCTGTCAGACATCTAGGACAACAATGCATTATTCGACTGGCGATATGTCAAGAACCTACAGCTAGCAAATAGAAGAGTGATCGACCACATATTCTATTAGGAGTAACACATAACAAATCTGCTGGGCTCCCTTCAGCTACAAAATTAGGAAGCACATGTAAAGAATGCATGATAGGGACTATGTGTGTTCCTCAAAGACAAGATCCACTGAAGACGCTTGGAAAGAATGATCCATCTCTTGGCGTCGATTTCAAACAAAACTCAAACACGTTTATCTCATGATGCTTGGCATTTATTTATTTTTTGGCTAGAGTTTTCTTTTTTACCAAATTATTTTTCATTGTTTGTTTTATAATAAATCAAAATCAAGGCTTTGGGATTTTCTTGAAATCTGACGTCCTATACATGAGGTAACCGGTGTACCGTAGCAAATTAAGTTCAACCACCGTACTTGCACGAAGTACGGGGGCACATTCCGAGGCAATGAATTTGTGCCCAAAAAAATTTAAAATTAAACGAAAAACACGGTCATTAGGCGACATGTGAGATATATAACCCCATGGTGGGGCTCTCATGGCTGGGCCTTTAGGCGACATGTTGCCGGGCAAAACACGGTCAGAATTCGGTTCTATTGTATCCGGCACCCAGCAGCACGCAAACCAAACCAAACCAAATCTATAGTCTAGCCAAAAGGTCGCAACAGCTAGCTAGCGCAGCATTTCTGCACTGACTGATTTGACTTTGGAAATGGGAAACCGGCCACACCTGCTGTGTAGTACTTGTAGCTATATATGGGCAGAAAAAGGCTGCCCCTATATATATTCATCAAAAGATCTTCAAAGAGATGCATGATCGCGTAGATTTTATTTGTATGTATGCTGTTGCTAGCTTTGCAGATGGTTGGCTACTAGCAATTGATGTAATCGATGTAGCTAGTGTCGTTTTTCTTTGGATGTGGCATTAGCATATATGCTTTGTTTAGTGCTCTTGATATCTCAGTTGCCAATAATTTGATGAAGCTATATATAGCTTAATATATAGAAGCTAGTACGTAACCCAAACATGGCTGCATGTATACTATATGCTAGCTGAGATATGGTGTTTGTTGTCAAAGATTCACTGATTCATCCTCAATCAGCAAAAGCTGGGCCGGATTGATTACATGAAAGCTGGCTAGTACGTAATGTGATCTAGTTAGGCTTGCTTGCAACTTTATGTAAACTTATAGCTACATGGTTAGGTTAGGCCTCTTTACTATAGTTAATTAAGAATATCTGAAAGCAATCTAGAGAGAAGTGTCAGTGACATCCAATGAGATGTGACATCAAGTAAAAAAGATACTATACACTCCTTAATTATTAATTAATTAATTGTTGGCAGCACACACCCACAGGTATGTGTAGAGAGAGATTATGTCAATTGTCAAAGCTACAGATTTCTAGAAGCTTAAAAAGTCTAGCTTTTGTGTACTTAAACTTGCTTTGATGAGAAATGCGCCCGGCCATAGCTTATGCGTGCATGAAAGCAACAGTTACTTTGGCGGGTCTTCTTTGTAGCTTTCACAAAGTTGGTAGAATGGACGGTGCGAACATTGTCCAACTCTCTCTCCTGTGATCCTGTATCTCTCGAGTCACACACAAATAAGTGATGTTTTGGATATTTGACATGGTTTCCAGACCTAATTTTTACTAGTACTATTTGTTACAAAGTGTATGCTTCAACTAATGAAACATTGAAATAAACTACATCTCAAGACAAGTATAGACTCGTATAGATAATATCACATATATATCCAAATTACTCAACACACAAATGGTTATTTGTAACAAAGTTCGGAGTACCTAATTAGCTAGCAATATCTAGGACAATGTATCACTAATAATCAGCTTGCTACTCCCCTGCTGGTAAATTATATGACACGCCTAATCAAAATGAGTGTCATTTTGTCTTTAAGCAAACCACTTAAAACTTTAATTGGTTGCAAAAAAAACTTTCATGTATCAAGTTTGGATATGTTAAAATAATTACATATTGAATTATTTTTGCCATGTTTGATAGTTATTATATTTAAAAAGGTACGTACTAATTAATTGTTTTTGAAGACCATACAGAAGCTAATAACGTCGCTTATTTATATAACTACAAGAGTAATAATGTATAAGGTGACTATATAAACTGTTGGCTACTGTTAGCGAAATCTGTTATTGCGGGTTCAAGGGATGGGACTATTATTGGCTAACAGATTTCACTAACGGTTCAAGGGATGGGACTTCTTCAAGTGTTTGTTCGAGTGTGGGTTGGATGAAATTGTCATGTAAGTTCTTCCGTCCTAATATATAAGGCCTAATCACTTTTTTGTTATATCTCATAATAACGCTCTCTCTCGCAAATATTAATGTAGTAGTATTAGTGCTGAGAGAAAGTATTAAATACGTTCTTGGTCTTTGAACCAGGGGTGGTTACGCCTTATATACTGGGACAGATGGAGTATTCCCTTATATATCATCCCCTTCTTGTCCTCCAGAGATTTGAATTACCACATCACTCCTTTCTCACAATATGTACTTTATTTCCTCTCTCATACGCTCCCTCGTCTTCTTTTCTCATTTTTTGGGTTGTGTCATGCAAGGTTGAGCCATACAATCGGGGAGAGGCTGTGATGAGAGAGGCGCCCACGTCGAGGCGGGCTAGGGAAAGGGGCGCCAGGCAAGGGTGGTTTGGGGGTGAGCCGCCAGGGAGGAGGCTGGTCTAAAGTCAATGATTCAAACCTTTGACTACTAATTTTCCTTCTAATATTATCTATAAAATGTATCCAATGTACTAATTTTAAGATTTAACATTATTTTCTAAAAAAATCTACTCATATCACTTCAAACATCAAAACTTTATGTAACATATACAATCAAAGTTTGGAATAGTTAACTTTGTAAAACCTAAAATGTCATTAAGTCATCTATGAGTAGATGAAGTACATATGCATAGCTACTTCCACTTAATTTTGATGTGCACTATGCTTTCACACAACTGCTACGACTAGAGTTATTAGCTATTATATATCGATCTTTAGGCAATTTTGGTAGATTCATCGGTAGTGTAAAAGCATCAACTTCTCGCTCCCGTGCACAATGAAATTGTTGTCTAGCACCCTGCTAACAAAATAGGGCGTTGGTGCATGTCTCTTTAGGTTACTATATACTATATAAATCAAGGAGAACCAAATAAAAAGGAGATTTCTAAGATAGGACCCACATAGATCGATAGGGCCCACACAAGATTTGGTCACATGCTCATTTTTTTGGTCGAACAGAACTTGAGGCTCGAATGACATTTTTCTGTTGCAGGACACGGTTACCTTGCTAGCTATACCTGCTAGTGTGCTAGACTTTCTGTAGTATCACTCTCTCGGTCTCAAATTATTAGGTACACGATTCAGGCCTTGTTTAGTTCGCAAAAATTTTAGTTTTTTTTTTGCTATTGTAGCACTTTCGTTTTTATTTGACAAACATTATCCAATCACGGAGTAACTAGACTCAAAAGATTCATCTCACAAATTACAGGTAAACTGTGCAATTAGTTTTTATTTTCGTATATATTCAATGCTCCATGCATGCGACCAAAGATTCGATGTGACGGAGAATCTTGAAAATTTTTGCAAACTATAAACAAGGCCTCAATTTGATGTAGTTTTCAAAATCACACATGGACAACTAATTTTCTCTTACATAACATACTTATAGTTTACTGCAACAAAAAATGAATCATTACAAAGTATTTACAAATAAAAATCTAATATATATATAGCCAATTTTCTATTATAGATTTTTTGTATGGTTAAATTAATTGTTAGTCTAAGAACGTAGATGTATTATTTTTTACATAGATGTAGGAGTATTACTTTATTCGGTAGGATTGAAACAATGATGCCTGACTGGTTGGTCAAGAACTCCAGGTGACACCTTCACGGCCTGGGTTCGATCCTCATGGAGTGAATTGCAGTGTCAGAGATAAAAAAAATACCCTCATCTGCCCTGCATTACCTAAAGCATAGGTTTGTGGCACCGATCCACTCATAGGGTAATGGGTCCCTGTGTGCAGGCGGCGTACGAGATTCGGGAGTTTTCTTGAACTAGGTGAGGAATCCTCTACCTTAACGCAAATGCTCAAGCACCACACATGTTATCTCTCTACAGTCTGAGTTTTTTAAAGTTAGGTTGGCCCAATGGGTCGCACTTCATTTAAAAAAAATAGTATGCTATGTTGATAAACACTGAAAGCTCCCATTTTCAAATATTGTTTGCCAATTGAGGGAAAAACACAGTCCCCCACTATATCACTTATTTATTATTTATGAGCGAACATACATGATTCAGGAAAAGTACTGGATTTTATTATTTATGAGCGTCCTCTAGTTTTTTTAAAAAAAGGTCACTAGGATGAACTATCTCCACCTGAATTTTCATTACCATAGATTCTAGCAAATTAATGGTAGTTACATTAGAGGTCATGAACCCAGAGTTACAAAAATAAGGGGTGAGAAAAAGAGAACCAACAATACCACAAAAAGAAAAAACTATTACCAATAGCCACAGGGACAAACAAAGCTATAAATCCCATAGTAGAGACAAGTCGATGGTCGAACTCCGATGAGCTCTATTCCACAGCCGACTGTAGTGCACTGAGTCAAGATGACAGACAACAGTCGTGATATACATCTTCTATGGAATTCATTTTGGATCCAATCTCTTTCCACATATGCCCATAGAGGGGAGGAAGCCTCTACGGTTGGAGGACACAGTTGGAGAACAAGGAGATCCAAGAGAGGGGATCATGGTCTCGCTAACTCGGCATATGGTGAGAAGATGCATTCAAGAAACCTAGAGGACGTTAGAGCAAAGACATTGGTAGCAGACATATCCAACAACCACCTTATGCCCTAAATAGGAGGTGCGAGCAAGTTAAGCTTTTTTTTCACTTTAAAGCCCTTCTCTTTTTTTTTTCCTGATAAGCTGGTGCATAAGTACATATCCTGTTCCCTCAGAAAAAGTACATATCCTTGTTTGTCTGGTTACCGCATAAGTATGTCTTGTGGAAGATGGCAGACATTTTTAGTTGATTCGATCGATAGTTCCAATATTATCTTTATTTGCTACATTGTCTTTGATCTCAGTGGTTTACTTTGCAGTTGACGTAAAAAGTTAGCAATACAATGTTCAAAGATGCCGGCAATATGATGACAGAACAAAGTGAACAACAGTGGGGGTTAACTGCTGTCTACCTAAACACTGGACAATTATCAGGTGGTTTGGCTGCTGGCTAAATTAGTAAAAAATCATGTCAAGTGCAGCGCTAGCTAGTTGCTGTCTTAGATGGTTAGACCACCTTTTAGGGTTGGTTATCATGGCATCTAGCTTTTGACTACTGCATTGCATTGCACACAAGAAGATATATATATATATATATATATATATATATATATATATATATATATATATATATATATATATATAT